>Ga0163227_100115_pt1 | contig 27887 bp, 22 predicted proteins | sample MSEWel2016_09_14_2_FD_113148 | JGI IMG/M metagenome (GOLD analysis project Ga0163227, IMG submission 113148) | Subsurface microbial communities from deep shales in West Virginia, USA - MSEEL Well Study Marcellus 5H_2016_09_14 ...
CCGTAGTGGGGCGGGTTTCCGCCGGGGTCACGGCCTGGGGTTGCGGCGAGGGCGTCGGCGGCTCCGGCTCGGCCTCGTCGGTAAAGGTGGGCACGCGCAGCGGTTCGATCAGCATGTCCGGATCCGGTTCCGGGCTGGATGCACTCGTGCTGGGGGCAGTCGTGGCGGATGTGCTCGCTACGGGAGCGCTGGAAGTCGCCGGCGAGTTGCCGGGACGCAAGACCAGCCAGACAATGCCGCCCGCGACCAGCGCGGTGAGCAGGATGCCGGCGGTGATGCCGAGGACGAGGCCGCCGGAGCTGCCCTTGCCGGGCACAATCAGGCCGGCCGTCTGTTGGGTGGAGATGCCTCCGGGGCCGGTCTCGACCTGGCTGCGGGCCTGATCGGCCTGCGCCTTCTTGAGGGCTTCGTTGATCAGGCTCATTTCAATTCACACTCCTTGATGGCCCGGCCGACTTCGTGGTAACCCACCACGTCCTGATTTTTGACGAATGCGGCGAGCAGGGCCTTGTCGCACAGGTTGTTGATAATGCGGGGAATGCCTTGACTGACGCGGTGGATGCGCTTGACGGCGCGTTGGGTAAAGGAGGGGCGCCCCTGGCCGCCGGCGAGGGTGAGCCGGTGCTGGATGTAGAGGGCGACTTCTTCGCGGGTGAGGCGGCGCAGGTCGTAGTGCACGAGCACGCGCTGGCGGAGTTGGCGCAGGCGCTCTTCCTTCAGCTTGGCGCGCAGCTCGGGCTGGCCGATCAGGATGATCTGCAGCAGCTTTTGCGAGTCCGTTTCCAGGTTGGAAAGCAGGCGCAGCTGTTCGAGCGTCTCGAAGCCGAGGTTTTGCGACTCGTCGATGATCACGACGATGTTGCGCCCGGCGAGCACGACTTGCAGCAGGTGCTGGTTCAGCTGGTCCAGCAGGTGGTGCTTGGAGCCGTTCACCGGCGTCTGCCCCAGCTCCGTCAGGATGGCTTCCAGCATCTCGGCCTCGCTCAGGCGCGGGTTGAGGATCAGCGCCGTTTCGACGTCCTGATCCGCCAACTCGTTGAGCAACTGGCGGCAGATGGTGGTCTTGCCGCAGCCGACTTCGCCCGTCAGCACCATGAAGCCCTTTTTCTCGCTGATGCCGTAGCGCAGGTGTGCCAAGGCTTCCTGGTGCGTGGGGGCCAGGTAAAGGAAGCGAGGATCCGGGGTGATGTGGAAGGGCATCTCCCGCAGGCCGTAAAAGTGCTGATACATAGAGTTAGCCTAAGCCGCGTTAACGGACGAACGGAGCCCCATTTAAGGCGGGGCGTTCTGCGTTGGGCAATCCTTAACCGTGTAACGTCCCCTGCCATGAAGGACTTTTGCATTTTCCTGCGTGTATTGTGAGGGCGAGACTGGGTCTTTCACACCAGCTACAAGCGCCTGTATCTGCGATTTTCGTTGCTTATCGCCTTGGCAAACGACAGGGCATGAACCATCTTGACCGCCATGGCACAGTGGTGGGGCAGATTGATTGTCGGATTGCTGACGGGCCTGCTCGTGCTCGTCGTCATGATGGTGGCGACGGTCTGGCTCCAATCCCACCGCGAATACAAGTACCAGGAGCAAAAGGCGCAGCAGGCCGAGGCCCGGCTGGAAGAGCTGCGGGCCGAGCGGGCCCAACGCGAGACCTACCTCCGCCTGGTGCTGGAAGATCCGGAGTTTCTCGAGCGGGTGGTGCGCGAACGCCTCGGCTACCTCCGCCCCAATGAGACGATGTTTCGCTTCAAGGAACCAGAAGACAACATCGCGCAGTAGCGGGTGGCCTTTGTTTTTCGTCTCGGGCTGCGGCGAAACGTCGCACCGGTTGATGCCGTTCAGGTCACAGTTGCGTGAATTGAACTGAAAACCACGCTTTCGGTAGACGCCTGCAGATTCGTCGTTTACGTTTCGCGCTTAGCTATGGATGCACAAGCCCAGTCTCAAGATCTACGGGAGAAGTTTAATGCGGCCGGCCAGGGTCAGGTGTTCCGTTTTTGGGAAGACTTGAGCGAGACCCAACGTGAGGGCTTGCTGCAACAGGCTTCGGAAATCGACCTCTCCGAGGTGGACGGCCTTTACCAGAATCTGGTCATGGGCGGCGCCGAAGAAGGGCAGGGGCTCGACGGCCTCGAACCGGCCCCCTACATGGCGCACCCCTCCAAGGGCGGCGATCTCGAGGCCTGGAAAAAGGCCTTCATGACGGGTGAGGATACGCTCAAGGCCGGCAAGGTCGCCGCCTTCACCGTCGCGGGCGGCCAGGGCACGCGCCTGGGCTACGATGGGCCCAAGGGCACATTCCCCGTCACCCCGGTGAAGCAGAAGAGCCTCTTTCAGGTCTTTGCGGAGAAGATTCGCGCGGCCAACTCCCGCTACGGCTGCTCTATCCCGTGGTTGATCATGACCAGCCACATCAACCACCATCAGACCGTCAATTTCTTCCAGGAGCACGACTACTTCGGCCTCGATGCCAATGAGGTGTGGTTCTTCTCGCAGGGCCGCATGCCCGCGGTCGATGCCGACGGCAAGATCATCCTCGAGGCACCGGACAAGATCGCGATGAGCCCAGACGGCCACGGCGGTGCCCTGCGGGCTCTCGTGCGCAGCGGCTCGGTCGCCCGGCTGCAAGAGCGCGGCATCTCCGTGCTCAGCTATTTCCAGGTCGACAATGTGCTGGTGCGCGCCATCGATCCGGCCTTCATCGGCTTCCACGTGCTGGAGAGCTCCGAGATGTCGAGCAAGATGATCCCCAAGCGCGACGCGTCGGAAAAGCTGGGCATCTTCTGCGTGCAGGACGGCCAGACCAAGGTGATCGAATACTCCGACATGCCGGCGGAAATGCAGGCCGAGACGGATGAAAACGGGGTGCTGCGTTACCTCGCCGGCAGCATCGCCATCCACGTGCTCGACGTGGAGTTTGTGAACCGTGTGGGCTCCGGCGGCGAGTTCCAGCTGCCCTTCCACCGCGCGCACAAAAAGATCCCGACCGCCACCGAGTCCGGCGAAACGGTCAAGCCCGAGGAGCCGAACGGCTACAAGTTTGAGATGTTCGTCTTCGACGCGCTGCCCTTCGCCAAGAACGCGACCACGATCGAGACCTTGCGCGAAGACGACTTCAGCCCGGTGAAGAACGCCGAAGGCAGCGACTCCCCGCAGACGGCCAAGGACGACCAGTTGCGTCAGTTTGCCCGCTGGGCCGAGGCCGCAGGCGTACGTCTGGAGGTGGACGAAACGGAAAAGCCGGCCTTCGACTTCGAGGTCAGCCCGCTCTTCGCCGACTCCGAGGCCGCCTTCGTCACCACCTGGCGCCATCTCGACCCCAAGCCGACCCTCGAGCACGGCACCTACCTCGAGTAGGCGAAGCCAGAATGAGTTCAACAGAAGGGCGCAAAGAACCGCAGGAGCGTTTTTTATTCTCCTCTTCGTGTTCTTGGTGTTCTTCTGTTAGTTCTTTATTTTTCTGATCCAATATTCTTCCCTGTCAGACCATGTCGGTATCCGCCACGCTCTCCAAGCTGCAGCAAGCTCACCAGGACGGTAAGTTGCTGGAAAGCTCCCTCGAAAACGCCACCGCTTACCTGCAGGGCGGCTTCCTGCCCGAATGGGGCGAAGCCAGCCTGGCCGAATTGGCCGAAAAGGAAGCGTGGGACGAGCTGAACGACCGCTTTTACCAGACGCTGAAGTTCGGCACCGGCGGCATGCGCAGCCGCACGATCGGCAATGTCGTGACCGAGGCCGAACGCGGCACGCCCGGCCCGCAGGAGACGCCGGAACACGCGGCCGTTGGTTCCGCGATGATGAACGATTTCAACGTCATCCGCGCCACCATCGGCCTGTTCAACTACTGCGCGCGCCACCTCGAGCAAAAGTATGGCCGCCGCGAAGTGCCCCGCCTCGTCATCGCCCACGACGTGCGCCACTTCTCCCGCCACTTCACCGAGCTGGCCGCGAGCGTATGGACCCGCCTCGGCGGTTATGCGATGATCTTCGACGGCCCGCGCTCCACGCCGCAGCTCAGCTTCACCGTGCGCTACACCAAGGCTACCGCCGGCATCGTCATGACGGCCAGCCACAACCCGTCGCACGACAACGGCTACAAGGTCTACTTCGAGGACGGCGCGCAAGTGGTCTACCCGCACGCCGAGGGCATCATCCACGAGGTCTACCAGATCAAGCTGGCCGACACCGCCCAGTATCTCGAGAAAGAGACCACCGGCGTCGTCACGCTGCCCGCCAGCGCCGACGCGGCCTACATGGAAGTGTTGCAGGAAAACCTGCTCGATACCGAGGTCTTCCGCCGCGCCCAGCCCAAGATCGTCTTTTCACCCATCCACGGCACCGGCGGCGTCAGTGCGCCCCAGGTGCTGAAGAACAACGGCCTCGAAGTCTCGCTCGTGGACGCGCAGATGGTGCAGGACAGCCGCTTCCCCACCGTCAAGAGCCCGAATCCGGAGAACGCCGAGGCTCTTTCCCAGGCGATCGCCCAGGCCAAGGAAATCGGGGCCGAGGTGGTGCTGGCGACCGACCCGGACTCCGACCGCATGGGTGCGGCCGTGCGCGACGAAAATGGCGAGATGGTGCTGTTGACCGGTAACATGATCGGCTCGCTGCTCGCGGATTACCGCATCAACAAGCTGAAGGAGCAGGGCGTGCTGCCGCGCCACGGCACCAAGAGCGCGGCCCTGATCAAGACCTACGTCACCACGCCGCTGCAGGCCGCCATCGCCGAGAAGAACGGCTTGAAGGTCATCAATACGCTGACCGGCTTCAAGTGGATCGGCGAAAAGCTGCGCATCTACCAGGAGGAGATCGCCGAGAAGGTGAAGGCGGAGCAGGGCATTGCGCTCGATTACGACGCTTGCTCGCTCGAGCAACGCCGCCAGCTGGCCCTCGCCCACAGCACCTTTTACGTGTTCGGCGGCGAAGAGAGCTACGGCTACCTCGCCAGCGACCTCGTGCGCGACAAGGATGCCAATGCCGCCGTGCTGATGTTTGCCGAGCTGGCAGCCTCCCTCAAGGACCAGGGCAAGACCTTCTCGCAATACCTCGACGAGATCTACCTGCGCTACGGCTACTACCTCGAGAGCCTGATCAACATCTACTACGAGGGCGCCAGCGGGGCGCAAAAGATCAAGAACATCCTCGAGAGCTACCGCGCGGACGCCCCGAAAAAGCTGGGCGACTTCGACGTGACCTCGTTCAAGGACTTCGGGCGTCAGGATCTCGAGGACGCCGACGGCAAGGAGATCCCCAAGCAGGACTTCTACTTCCTCGAGCTCGACAACGGCTACCAGTTTGCGGTCCGCGGCTCCGGCACCGAGCCCAAGATCAAGTTCTACCTTTTCGCGAGCGAAGACGTATCCGAGCCCGCCGAACTGGATGATGTGAAGGACAACGTGAAGCAGACGCTCGACAAGCTGGCCCAGGCCATCGAAGCCGATGCCCGCTCCCGCGCCGAAGGCGGCCAGTAGGCCGTCGCGTTCACATCCGCTTTTCCCCGCGCCGCCCGGTTTTTCTCCGGGCGGCTTTTTTTGCCGAGCGGCGGCCTTTCCGGTTGGGGTGCAAGATTCTCCTTCCGCTGAAGGGGGAGGGGCGTCACAATCGCCGCATGTCCTTCCATTCCACGGCGGTGATACATGAGGCGACGCGCATCGACCCCAGCGTGACGATCGGCCCGTATGCGGTGATCGAAGACGGGGTGGAGCTCGGCGCCGGGTGCGTGATCGAGGCCCATGCGATGGTGCGCAGCGGCAGTGTGCTGGGCGAGGGGTGCCACGTGTTCCCACACGCCGTGGTGGGCGGCCCGCCGCAGGACTTGCGTTTCGATCCGAAGACGCCGAGCGGGGTGCGCCTCGGGAATCGCGTGACGGTGCGCGAGGGCGTGACGATCCACCGCGCGACCCAGGCGGGACAGTTTACGTGGGTGGAAGACGAGGCGTTTTTGATGGCCTACAGCCATGTGGCGCACGATTGCCGCATCGGGCCGCATGCGATCCTGGCCAACAACGTGATGATGGGCGGCTTCGTCGAGATCGGCGCGCATGCGTTCATCGGCGGAGGCGCGGCCTTGCATCAGTTTATCCGCATCGGCGAGAGCGTGATGGTGAGCGGGGTTTCGCGGCTGACGCGCGACGTGCCGCCGTTTTGCCTCGTGGCCGAGCGGGACGAGTTGAGCGGTTTCAACCTCATCGGGCTCAAGCGACGCGGGTTTGGCAGCGAGGTGATCCGCGAGCTGAAGAAGCTCTACCGCGCGGTGTATTTCGACGGGGGCAACCCCAAGCATTACGCGGAGGCGGCGCGCAACGACCACATGGCGCAGACGCCGGAGGGCACGCGCTTTCTCGAGTTTTTTGCGGGCGGCAAGCGCGGATTCGTGCGCCCGGAACGCCGTCTGCACGCCACGGAGGACGATACGGATGTCTAAGCCCCTTGCGATTACTTGCGGCGACCCGGCGGGCGTCGGCCCGGAAATTATCCAGCGCTGGCTGGCCGATCGGTCCCAGGCGGAACGCGACGACGTGGTCGTGATCGGGCCGGGCGACTGGCTCGATACGCTCCCGGCCCAAGGCGTGCGCGTGGGCTCGGAAGACTTTGTCCTGACTCCCGGACGCCCGGGACGCGAGGGCGCGGCGGTCGCCTGGCAGGCGATGCAGGCGGCGGCCCAGGGCTGCATGGACGGGCATTTTCGCGGCGTGGTGACGGCGCCGGTGGCCAAGGGCTGGCTGCAGGAGGTCGGCTATCCGCACCCCGGGCAGACGGAGTTTTTTGCGGCGGCGTGGGGCGGCGAGCCGAGCATGTCGTTTGTGGGCGAAAAGCTGCGGCTGGTACTGGCGACCTGGCACGACCCGCTGATGGAGGTCGCGCGGCTGCTGCATGAAGACCCGGGGCGGCTGGAGCGTGCGATCGAGCGGGCCGACCGGCTGGGGCGGGCCTACGGGGCGGACGAGCCGCGCATTGCCGTTTGCGGGCTGAATCCCCATGCAGGCGAGAGCGGGATGCTGGGCCGCGAAGAGGTGGACTGGATCGACCCGCGCCTCGATGCCCTGCGCGAGCGCTTCCCCGGCCTTTCCCGCACCCAGCCGGGCGACACGGTGTTTTTCCGTGCCCTGCGGGGCGAATTCGACGTCGTGGTGGCGCTTTACCACGATCAGGGGCTCGGACCGCTCAAGACGCTGGAGTTCGACGTGGCCGTCAACGTGACCCTCGGGCTGCCGCACGTGCGCACGAGCCCCGACCACGGCACCGCCTTCGGTATCGCCGGTCAAGGGCAGGCGAGCATCCGCAGCTTTGCCCACGCCGTGACCGTCGCGCAACGCCTGACGGCTGCATCATAGCCGCCCCTGGGGCAGGCCTCAGCGGCTGCCGGTGGGCGTGAAGCTGATGTCGTGGTCCTTCCAGACCGGCTCGTAGCCCTGCTGGCGGATCATGTCGGCGACGACGTGCGGGGCGCGGCTGTCGGAGATGTGAAACTGTTCGCCCTCCTGCGCGGTCTTGGTCTGGACCCACGCCTCTTCGTCGTAAGAGCTGTAGCCGCCCGGCTCGGTGCAGCTGCCGGCGCTCATATGGGTCACGCCCAGGCGCACGAGGCCGTTGCGCAGGGTGGGGTGCTCGCGCGTGCTCATGGAGATGGCGGCGTGCGGCAGCAACAGGCGGAAGGCTGCAATGGCTTGCACGAGGTCGCGGTCGTACATGTGGAACTCCGGGTTCGGCGTCCAACCGCCGGCGGCGGGGCGCATGCGCGGTAGGGCGATGCTCAGTTGCGACTTCCAGCAGTGGCGCAGCAGGTGCAGGCCGTGGGCTGCTGTCGCGATGGCTTCGTAGCGCCAGTTGTAGAGCCCGAAAAGGGGGCCGATGCCCACCCGCCGGAAGCCTGCGTCGTAGCCGCGTTCCGGCGTCTCCAGGCGAAAGTTGAACTTCTTTTTCGGCCCGGCGGGGTGCAAGCCGGCGTAGGTCTCCGGGTGGTAGCTTTCCTGATAGCAGATCAGGTTTTCCGCGCCTGCGTCGACGATGCTGCGATAGGCATCGGTCTCCAGCGGCCCCAGCTCGATGCCGATGTTGGGCATGATCGGCAGCAGCTCACGGATCACGTCGGCCACGTAGCCGTTGGAGACGTATTTGGGGTGCTCGCCCGCGACCAGCAACAGCGCGCGAAAGCCCTTGCGGGCCAGCTTGCGCGTCTCGTCCACCACCTGATCCATAGGGGTGGTGATGCGCGGGATGGGGTTGTTGCGTGAAAAGCCGCAGTAGGTGCAGATGTTGATGCACTCGTTGGAGAGGTAGAGCGGCGCGAACATGCGGATCGTTTTGCCGAAATACTTCTGCGTCAACTGCATGGAAGCCGCGGCCATCTGCTCGAGGTAGGGCTGGGCGGCGGGGGAGAGCAGGGCGGCAAACTCGGTCAGGTTGGTCGCACGGCCCTGAGCCAGCACGCGTTGCACGGTCTGCTCGGACGTGTCGTGCGACTGTTGCACGAGCGCGTCCAGCGGCAAAGTCGGGAGAACGTCGGAAAAGCGCATAAGAAGAGTGTCTTTCTACCAAGAGAGCGGAGGAAGCTTGGCTGCGTTGCCTCCGTTGACTCCTGTTCAATGGATTACCCGAGGAAGGCGGTGAGGGGGCTGGTGGCTGCGGCCTTTTCCTGGATCCCGGGCAGGCCGAGTTCGTAGGCGGTGCGGCCGGCGATGACGGCGGCGGCAAAGGCACGCGCCATCTGGGCGGGGTTGGAGGCGACGGCGATGGCGGTATTGACCAGCACAGCGTCGGCTCCGAGCTCCATCGCGGCAGCGGCGTGGCTAGGGGTGCCGATCCCGGCATCCACCACGACGGGCACGCGCGCCTGCTCGATGATGATCTTCAGTTGGGCGGCGGTTTCGAGGCCCCGGTTGCTGCCGATGGGCGAACCGAGCGGCATGACCGTGGCGCAACCCACATCCTGCAGGCGGGCGGCGAGCACCGGGTCGGCGTTGATGTAGGGCAGCACGGTCCAGCCCTCTTCGACCAGCACCTCGGCGGCCTTCAGCGTCTCGATGGGGTCGGGCAGCAGGTAGTTCGGGTCCGGGTGGATCTCGAGCTTCACCCACTTGGGCAAGCCGGCGGCTTCGGCCAGGCGGGCGATGCGCACCGCTTCCTCGGCATTCATGGCGCCGGCGGTGTTGGGCAGCACGAGGTAGCGGTCCTGGTCCAGATAATCGAGGATGTCCGCAAATTCATCGGGTCCCTGCAGGGCGGCGCGCTTCAGGGCGACGGTTACGAGCCCGGTTTCGCTGGCCGCACATGCCTCGCGCATGAAGTCGCCCGAGGCGAACTTGCCAGTGCCCACCAACAGGCGGGAAGAGAACTCACGGTCGCCAATCCGCAGGGGTTGCGTCGTCAACGCATCGATCATAGGCCCGAGACAAGCACTGACCCGGCGCCTTGGCAAGGGCAAGCGGGGTCGGAAACAGCCGGTAGTGGCCCGGATGATACGGGCCGTAAGGTGCGGCGGAGGTGCGTTTGGGTTAAAGCCGACCTTACAGGGGGCGCGAGCGGGCATCACCTAGGCCGTTTCGGCGGGACCCCGCATCTGCGCTGCAAGCTGGAGGCTTTCAGCCTGAGGATGCACCTTGATGAGGTGCCATATAAAGAGCGGACGCAGCGCGCCTATCGCACCTCTTCCGGGTGGTAAAGGGTGCATGTATGGAGAGGCGGGTGCAGCTGCCGCGCCGGATGCTAGCGGTAGAGCCACCAGCGTCGGCTTTGCTGCTGGAAGGCTTTGGCCTGTTGGGCCCATTGGCGCACAAAGCGGTCGACGTCGGCCTGCGCGCCCTTTTGCTCCAGCTCGTTCCACCAGGCGTAGCTGCCCACGTGCTTGTTGAAAAGTAGCTGATCGGCGTCGCTGGCGGCGGCAAAGGGGTTATTGCGGTTCCAGGCCGCCGCGAGCACCATCAGGTGAAAGCTGATCTCGGTCGGACGCAGCTTTTGCCAGTCGCTGACCATCACGTAGACGCCGCGATGCGGCTTGCCCTTGACCTCGAACGGCACGACCTCGAAGTCCAGCCCCGGGATGTGGCGCGCCTCCAGCGCCGCTTCGATCTCCTCCGGCTTACGCCCGCTGAACTGGAGCAGGCGGAACGGGTATTTGGTGCCGAAGCCGTGCTTGAAGCCACCCAACTGACAGCCGAGGCCCGTCATGCTGTAGCCCATCGCGGCGGAGAGATCCGGCACGGCTGGGGAGGTGGCGACCCATTCCAGCCCGGTGTCGGGCCACATCATGCTGCGGCGCCAGCCCGTCATCGGCACGATGGTCAGCTGGCCGCGGCGGCGCACCTCGTCGTCGACCTCCATGATGCCGGGCACGTCCTTGGCCATGCGCGCGAGCTCACCGATGGTCAGGCCGTGCACGTAGGGCACCGGGAAGGCGCCCACGTAGCTCTCCAGGCCCTCGTCGAGCATGGGGCCGTCGACCTTGAGGCCGCCGAGCGGGTTGGGCCGGTCGAGCACCACCACTTCGACGCCAGCCTCGAAGCACGACTCCATGGCGTAGCGCATGGCGCTGGCAAAGGTGTAGCTGCGCACGCCCAGGTCCTGCAGGTCGACCACCATCACGTCGATCTGGTCCAGCATCTCCGGCGTCGGGTGGCGGTATTTGCCGTAGAGGGAGTAGACGGGCAGGCCGGTGCGCGGGTCCTTGCTGTCCTGGACCGCCTCGTTGGCCGCCTTGTCGCCGTAAATGCCGTGTTCCAGGCTGAACAGCGCGACGAGGTTCACCGACGGCGCCTGCCGCAAGACGTCGATCGTGCTGCGCCCAAAGCGGTTGACTCCGGCGGGGTGGGTCAGCAGGCCCACGCGCTTACCTTGCAGCACGTCGAAGTCGCGCGACTGCAGGGTGTCGATGCCGAGCCCGATGCGGGCGGCCATCATTGAAGGGACAAACAGGAGGACGAGCAGCCAGGGCAGGAAGCAACGGCCGGAGGTGCGCAGGAAAGCCATGGCCCAGCATTGACTTGCGGCGCGGGCTCTTCGGCAAGCAGAAACGCGCGCCGCTTTGCTTAGCTCAACACTGCCAACTGCTTCCGCAACGCGGCTTCACCTTCGGCCAGACGGCGTTCCAGCTCCCACTCATCGGGCGTCAGCTGGATGGCCTCCAGCCCGGGCAGCGCTTCACGCGCCTGTTCGACCGCCGCCGCTTCCAGCGAGCCTGCCAGCAACAGTTTGCGCGCTTCAGCCGGAGCGGCGGTCAGCACGCTCATGGGCCCCTTGCCTTCCAGTGAGCTGGCGTCGAAGCGGCCTTCGCCGGTGATGACCATTTCGGCGGCTCGCAGTTTTTCCTGCAGGCGCAGCAGTTCCACCACCAGCGGGAAGCCCTCCACGAAGGCGGTGTTGGGGAAGGCGGTGCGCAGGCCGAAGCCCAGGCCGCCGGCGGCGCCTGCGCCGGCCTCCTGCATGCGCGCGTCGTGGGTGGTGAGCGGGTGGTTGAAGAGGCCGAGCAGGCGGCGGCCCATCTTGTCCATCTGACGCTCGAGGCGCGGAAAATCTTCTTCGGTCAGCCCCTTTTGCGGCCCGAATACCCGGGTGGCGCCGCGGTCGCCGGTCAAGGGATTGCGCACGTCGCAGGCGATGCGGATGGGCGGGAACTGCTCGCGGTAATTCACGAGGCCGCCGAGGCTGTTGATGTGCTTCCACTGATCGGGCGAGAGGTGCGTGACCGGTTGGAGCTGGCGGTCGTAGGCCTTGATGCCGAGGGCTTCGAGCGCTCCGGCTCCCGCGTCGTTGGTGGCGCTGCCGCCGATGCCGAGCAGGATGGCGGCGGCCCCGGCGTCGACCGCGTGGCGGATCATCTCACCCACGCCGTAGGTGGTCGTGTGCCACGGGTTACGCTTCTCTGCCGGCACGTGGAGAAAGCCCGCGGCCTGAGCCATTTCGATGATGGCCAGCTTGCCCTCGGTGGGGGCTTCGAGGCGTTTGCGCGCGTCGGGCGGCAGCTGGGCCAACTCCGCCCAGCCCAGTTCGGCATCGCGCGGCTCCCAGAGCGGCCCCGTCACGCGCAGGGTCTCGATCGTGCCGCCCAGCGCGTGCGTGAGGATGCGGGCAAAACCCTCGCCGCCATCGGTCAGCGGTGCCTCCTCGATCTGCCAGGAGCCGTGGCTCGTCTGGAGGGCTTCGCGCCCGGCGGCGCAAGCCTGTTCTGCCGTCATGCTGCCCTTGAACTTGTCGAATGCCAGTAACACGCGCATCCAAGCAAGGTTGCGCAGATTGCCCCGGCGTCAAGTAGAGGTCGGGCCAAGAAGATGCTGCGTGAGGTTTTTGAATGGGCCTTCACTGCGTTCCAGCACGCGCACTAACCGCAAAAGGCGGTTAAATTTACTGGATGAGCTAAAGATAGTTGCGCTTTGGGGTCTATCGCTTATTATCGATAACTGGTTGTCGCTTTGGCGACAAATGTGTCGTTTAGCCTCGTCTCCCTTCGCAGCTCCCCCCGCAGCGGCCAATACCCTGCGGGGGTTATGCTGTGCCAGCCCTACGATAAGCCTACGTTACCTGGTCGGTGGATTGAATCGGAGGCGAAGCCCAGGCTTCTCCCTCCATCAAATGGGTCTGCTCACCAGCCAAAACTGCAAGCCCACTCATACCTGCATACGCGTGTGCGGCCGACTTCACCCGTGGCGTTCCCCCCGAAACAATCCTGAAGGGATTGCATAACGTAGCCGGTGGTTGAGGCCGCGCCAGCGGACGACACCACCGGTCACCAGGCAAAGCCAGGTCGCACCCCGAAGGGCGTGCCATAAGCGTCCGCCACTTACGCTGCGCCTATACTGCCGGGCTGATCGGAATTGGTGTGGTGCTACCGTATCCCTCCATTTATGCGCATTGCCGGAACGGGGCTCGCCGCCTGGAGCGTTTGGCGGAAGCTGAAGGGCCACGATTGCCGCTACTCGACAGAGTGAACTGCTTTGGGGTTGAAGCCGCTGCGCCAGCCTGCAAGCTCGCGGTGCTTTTTTGCCGTCCGATCCATGGCTTCCGCATCTCCACATCTCTCCTGGCGTCAGCTGAGCCGGTTTCTCGGGGGCAGCCGTCGACTCTTCATCGCGGGCGCCACGCTGGCCACCTTCGACGCACTGGGGCACGCCTGCATCCCGCTGTTTTTCCGTCAGGTGCTCAATGGTATCGAGACGGACGCGCAGGCCTTCCTCGCGCACGACTTCTGGCCAACGATGTGGGTGGGTGTGGGCATCATTTTCGTCTTCCTGCCCAGCGCGTATTTCTTCCACGTGCTGCTCAACCTCGCGATCATGCGCTTTTGCCGCAATCTGCAGGTCGAGCTCTACCGACACATCCAGGGGCTTTCGGTCGACTTTTTCCAGCGCTACCAGATCGGCGAGATCAACGCGCGCCTCAACGGCGACCTCGAGAGCGTGGCGCAGGCGGCCGGCCCGCTTTCGGCCATTGTGTGGGCGCCCTGGCTGTTGGTGGCGTCACTCGTCTTCATGTTTCTGATCGACGTGCCGCTGACGCTGATCTGTATCCTGATGCTGGGCGGCGTGAGCTACGCAACGGTGGTCGCCATGCCGCGCCTGCGCCGCTGGAATCGCCGCGTGCGGGATGCCTCGGGCGAGGCCTCGGCCACGATCACCGAATACGTGGGCTTGTTTGGCCTCGTGAAGGCCTTTTCCCGCGAGGACTATGCCGAAGACCGCGTGCGCACCAAATCGGACGACTTGCTGAAGCGGCGCGAAGAGGTGACCTGGTATCAGCATGTCTTCACCGACGTGATGCAGACCTTCACGAAGTTCGGCGCGCCCTTCGTCATTCTGTCGTTCGGGACCTACTGGATCGTCGACGGCGACCTGAAGAGCGGCGACCTCGTGGCGTTCTGGGGCTACTGGATGCAGCTGGCCGGCGTGGTGCAGGCGCTCGTGATGTCGTTCTCCGCCGTGATGGGGGCGATGGCCGCGACGGACCGCCTGCTGGCGTTTTTCGCCGAGAGCCCGCGGGTCAAGGATCCACATCAACCGCAGGACCTGCGCACCCCGCTGCGGGGCGCCGTCGAGTTCCGCGACCTGCACTTTCGCTATCCGGTGGCGGACGACGACGAGGGGCCGGTGCTGCACGGCGTGAACCTGAAGATCGCGCCGGGCGAAAACGTGGCACTGGTCGGCCCGAGCGGTGCGGGCAAGAGCACGCTGCTACAGCTTTTGTTGCGCTTTTACGATCCCGACGCCGGGGCGATCTACGTCGACGGGGTGGACATCCGTGAGCTCAACCAGGCGACGCTGCGCAACGAGATGGGGCTGGTGATGCAGGAGAGCCTCTTCTTTGCCGGCACGATCGCGGACAATCTGCGGCTGGCCAAGCCGGGTGCGACAGTGCCCGAGATGTGGGACGCGCTGGAAGCCGCCAACGCGGCCGACTTCGTGCGCGAGTTCCCGCGGCAGCTCGAGGCGGCCCTCGGCGAGCGCGGGGCCAAGCTCTCCGGCGGGCAAAAGCAGCGCCTCGCCATCGCGCGCACCTTCCTCAAAAATCCGCCGCTGCTCCTGCTCGACGAGCCGACGAGCGCGCTCGATGCCGCTTCGGAGCAACGTATTAAGGACGCCATGAAGCGCCTGCTCAAGGGGCGCACCTCCATCATCGTCGCGCACCGCCTGGCGACGATCATGGACGCCGACCGCATCGTGGTGCTGGAGCAGGGGCGCATCGCGGCCATCGGCAAGCACGCCGACCTGCAGCAGACAAGTCCGCTCTACGCCGAACTGTGCCGCCATCAGGGCCTCGCTGTGCAGGCATAAAAGAAGGCCGCCGAAAGCCATTGCCTTCGACGGCCCTCATAGGGGGCACTTGGGGGAGAATAGGGGGGATCAGTGTTCTGCCGCGACGTCGATATCTGGCGCCGGGGAAAGGCCTTCCGGTTCGCGCACGCTGTCGACCAGGGCGACGACTTCTTCGTGCGGACGGCGGGTGATGGGGGTGAGGATCAGGGTGACGGCAAAGTTCAGCACCATGCCGATGGCCCCGATGCCTTGGGGATTGATGCCGTTTTCGACCAGACCGAACGTCCACAAGTCCATGTCGAAAAAGACGGTGGAAATGATGTAGAAGGCGGTGAAGCCAATGCCCGTCACCATGCCGCATATGGCGGGAATCGTACCCACGCGGCGGCTGAAGATACCCAGCACGATGGTCGGGAAGAAGCTCGCTGCGGCCAGGCCGAAGGCAAAGGCCACGACCTGGCTGACGAAGCCCGGCGGGTAGATCCCGAACAGCCCAGCCACGACTACGGCGATGCCGATCACCCCGCGCCCGACCAGCAGGCGCATGCGCTCCGAGGCGCCGGGGGCGAGCGTGCGGTAATACAAATCGTGCGCGACGGAAGAGGAGATCACGAGCAGGAGCCCGCTGGCGGTAGACAGGGCGGCCGCCAGACCGCCGGCGGCAACGAGCGCGATGATCCAGCTGGCGAGGTTGGCCATTTCGGGGGTCGCCAGCACGATGATGTCGCGGTCCGGCCCGGTCAGGCCGATCTCGCGCAGCTTGGCGCGGCCGTCTTCACCGCGTGCGCCCTCGGTATCCACATGCAGCTGGTGCTGGGTGAAGACGCGGCGCAACTCCGCCTCGCCGAGGTTGCCGCGCCGGAAGATCTCGTTGTCCTCCCCTGCGGAGTAGCGCACCCTGCCGTCGCCGTCGTCCAGCCAGAGGATCAGGCCCGTTTGCTCCCAGCTCTTGAACCACTGGGGCAGCTTCTGCTCGGTCGCGCCGTTGAGCGTCTCCAGCATGTAATAGCGGGCAAAGACGGAGATCGCAGGCGCCGTCAGGTAGAGCAGGGCGATGAAAAACAGTGCATAAAAGCCGCTCCAGCGCGCGGCGGAGGGCGACTTGACCGTGTAGAAGCGCACGATCACGTGCGGCAGGCCGGCGGTGCCCGTCATCAGCGCCAGCGCGACGAGGAAGACGTTGGCCTTGTCCCAGCCGCCGGTAAACGGCTCGGTGTAGGAGCTGAAGCCGAGGTCGCGCTGGATCTGGTCGAGCTTTTCCAGCAGCGGCAGGCCGCCTTCGAGCAACCGGTCGCCCAGGCCGGCCTGCGGAATGGGGTTACCCGTCAGCTTGATCGAGATCGCGATGGCCGGCACGAGAAAGGCGGTGATGAGCACCCAATATTGGGCCACCTGCGTCCATGTGATGCCCTTCATGCCGCCGAGGGTGGCGTAGACGAAGACGATCACCATGCCGATGACGACGCCGGTATTGACGTCGACCTCGAGGAAGCGGCTGAAGACCACGCCCACGCCGCGCATCTGCCCGGCCACGTAGGTGAAGCTGACGAACAAGGCGCAAAAGACGGCGATTACGCGCGCCGGGTTGTTGGCGATGCGGCCCCACAGGGTGTCGGTGTCACGGTCCTTGCGCACGGGGAAGCGGTCGCCCACGAAGTCCGGCACGGTGTAGCGGCCGAATTTGCGCAGGTAGGGCGCCAGCAGCAGCGCGAGCAGCACAAAGCCCCCCGTCCAGCCCATCAGATAAACCCCGCCCGCATAGCCCATGGTGGAGATGAGGCCCGCCATGGAGATGTAGGACGCCGCGCTCATCCAGTCGGCGGCGGTGGCCATGCCGTTGGCGGCGGCCGGCACACCTCCGCCCGCGACGTAAAAGCCTTTGGTGTCGCGCACGCGGCAGATCCACGCGATGCCGAGGTAGAGGCTGAAGCTCAGCCCCACAAAGAGAAAGGTCCAGGTCTGTACGCTCATCGTGCGCCCTCTTCGGCCAGCTTGGCGATTTCACGACGGTGCTTCGCTTCGAGGCGGTTCATCACCACCGCGTAGACGAGGATCAGCGCCACGAAGGTGAGGATCGCCCCCTGTTGCGCAAACCAGAAGCCCAGGGGATAGCCGGTGCCGAAGAGGTGGTATTGGTTGAGCCAGTCGGCAAACAGGATGCCGCAGCCGAGGCCGACGCAGGCCCAGATCACGAGCAATACGGCCATCAGGCGCAGGTTGGATTTCCAGTATCGATTGAGGGAGTCTTGCAGGAGCTGCTGCTTATTAGGGGTATTCATAAGTGGGGTAAGAGAATTTTATCGACACCTCACGCGGCGTAGCAAGTTCAAAGGGCTTCTGGATCTACGACTTAAGCTGTGCTTCACCGCTCGCCTGTAGGTGCATTAGCGTGACAGAAACGGCCAGGGCCGGCGCTAGGGCTGTTCAGGCCGGAGTTTGCTGCTGCAGATTTTTTAGCGAACCGACTATCTCGTTTTTACTCCGTTGATCAGGAGGCGGCACCGTGAAAACCGCTAGGGTAAATCTGCACTCGCCATCGGGCCCGACTTACCTAAGTTCGGCGGCTGTTATGATCGCCAATAAGCTCTCAGGTATGGCCACCGCAGGCGTTAAGGCCCTGATGGTGAGCACGCTCGCTCTCGTTGTCTCTTCTTTGCACGCGGATGAGGTCCGCACGGCCGACGGCTCGGTGTTGCACGGCACGGTGGAGAAGATCTACGAAGGCAAACTCTATCTCAGCACGCCTTACGCCGGGGATCTCGTGATCCCGCAGGATCAGGTGGCCAACTTCTCGACGGATGAGCCGGTCGCGGTGCGCCTCGAAGGCGGCAACGTGGCCCAGGGCCCGGTGCAGCCCTCCAGCGGCAACGAGCTGCAGATCCAGACCAGCGCCGGCACGATGACCTCCAGCATGGGCGCGGTCGAGGCTTCCTGGCCCGCCGGGCAGAAGGATCCCGCTGTGGCCGCTCGCGAAGCCACCCTGGAAAACCAGCTGCGCACATGGGCCTACGAGGCCAGCCTCGACATCTCGGGCAAGGCCGGCAATTCGGAGAAGACCAGCACCTCCGCACGTCTGCAGGCCACACTCGAAGGCCCGTCCGACCGACTGCGCCTCTACTCCAACTTTGAGTATTCCCACGACGGCGAAGAGACCACCGCCAAGGAAATCATTGGCGGCGTGAATTACACCAATTTCTTCACGCAGAAATGGGGCTGGTATGTGCGCGAAGAGCTGGAGAAGGACGAGTTTGAAGGCATCGACCTGCGCTCCCTCACCGGCGCGGGCGTCAACTACCGCTTCTACAATCAGGAGCGCTTCAAGCTGGAAGGCCGCTCCGGTCTCAGCTACCGGTATGAGTCCTACGACAAGGTGCCCGTCGATCAGGACGCAACCCCGGTCGTCTACTACACGCCGGATAGCGAGGGCTACGTGGGGATGGACTTCGGTCTCGATGTCTACTGGAAGTTCGCCAACTGGGGCGATCTGCAGTCCAAGTGGACCTACACCCCTGCGTTCGAGGACTTCAACCAGTACATCGTGCAGCAAGATACCAGCGTGAACATCCCGCTGGCGATCTCCGACCAGTGGAAGCTCGGCATCGGGGTGTCCAACACCTACAATTCGCAGCCCGAGGGCGATAAGGAGAACCTCGATACGACTTACTTCACGCGCCTCATCCTGAACTGGAAGTAGCGCCTGAAAAACCGCTTTTCCGAGGCCGGTCCGCTGCGATGCGACCGGCCTTTTTCGTGCGCCGAAACAGCTTTCAGCGGGATCTACCGCAAGCCGAAGTTTCGCCATAACGTAGTCGGTGATTGCACCTGCTTTCGGGTGGATGCCTCCGGCCGCCGTCCCGGACCGTCCCGACAAAAATGGCCTTGGGGGTTGCCACACCTGCGGCTGAGGGGCTCTCTTGGTAGCTTATGTCTCTTTTCAGCAGACTGTGGCGACCGGAAGCCCCCTTCGATCCAGCCCGCATGCCGTTCTTTTACGGCTGGGTGATCGTTGTGGTGGGGGCGCTCGGCATGATCGGGAGTATCCCGGGCCAGACGGTGGGGGTGGGGGCGTTCAGCGACGCCCTGTGTGAGGCGCTGCACATCACGCGCCTGCAGCTCTCCTATGCCTACATGGGCGGCACGGCGGTCAGCGGCTTCCTCCTGCCCATTGGAGGCCAGCTGCTCGACCGCTTTGGTTCGCGTCGATTCTTCGTGCTGGCCTCGACCTGCTTCAGCCTGAGCTTGTTCATGATGTCGCAGCTCGACCACATCCGCCACGGCCCGCTGGGGTGGATCACGAACAGCTGGCACGCCTTTGGGCTCGAGCTCAACCTGGGCTCGTTCCTCATGGCGACGGTGGGTTTTCTCTCGATCCGCTTCTTTGGACAGGGCCTGTTGACGCTCGCCCCGCGTGCGATGCTGATGAAGTGGTGGAACCGCCGCCGCGGCATGGTCACGGCGATCAGCGGCGTGCTGGTCAGCGGCACCTTCGCCAGTGCGCCTGCGCTGCTGCTGCCGTTGATTCACAAGTTTGGCTGGAGCGGCGCCTACGCGTTGCTGGCGGCCTGCATTCTGGTGGGCCTGGGGCTGATCGGCTGGCTCTTTTTCCGCGACAATCCCGAGGAGTGCGGCCTGCAGATGGATGGCAAGGAGCCGGTCGTGGAGACGGAAGAGCCGAAGAATCCAGACCTCGTCATGCGCAAGGAGTTCACCCGCGGAGAGGCGCTGCGCACCTACTCGTTCTGGTTTTTCACGCTCATGATGGCCTTCCAGGGCCTGTTCTTTACCGCCATCTCTTTCCACCTCGTGGACTTGGGCGACAGCCTGGGCCTCGGTGGCGAACGATTGAGTCACCTCTTTGGCTCAGCCGGCCTGATCACCATCACGACGAATCTCATTGTCGGCTTTGCGCTCGATCACATCCGCTTGCGCTACGTGGCCATGGTCATCGGGCTGGGCGGCATTACGTGCTGCTCGGGCCTGCTGTTGCTCCCGGGGCCGCTGGGGCAGGGCTTGTTCGTGCTCGGGCTCGGGCTGGCGTGGGGCTGCTTCCCGTCCGTCACGGGCGTGACGTATGCCCGCTACTTCGGGCGCAAGCATATTGGCGCGATCAGCGGCATGGCGATGTCGTGGCTGGTCTGGGGCAGCGCGTTCGGCCCGGTCAGCTACGCGCAGATCAAGAACTGGAGCGGTGGCTACGAAGAGGCCATCTGGGTGACCCTGGTGGTGTATGCGCTGATGATGGTCGGCGCCTATTTCGCGTCGAATCCGCAGCGCAAGATTCCGGTCAACGAAGAGGCGATGGTCTAGGCTCAGACGGTCAGTTTTCTGGGCGCTCCACCTGATCGGCGAGCTATGGTTACATCAAGCTGGCTGCCTGCCGGTAGGCGGGCGGCTGCGCAACCCCACGCCCCTTGCCCCATGCTCGCCGTTTTTTCCTTCGTCTTCCTGACCGCGCTGATCGCGTTCCTCACCTGGCTCAAGTGCCGCCATGCCCAGCGTAGCGGCGACGGCGCGAAGGAGTATTTCCTAGCCGGGGGCGGGCTGAGCCCGATCTATGTGGCCGGTTCGCTCACGCTGACCAACATCAATACCGACACGCTCGTCGGCTGGAACGGCAGCCAGATGCTGATGCTGATCTGGTTTGAGCTGGCGGGCATTGCGGGCCTCATCCTGCTGGCCAAGATCTTTTTGCCGCTCTACTACCGGCACAATTGCACGACGGTGACGGAGCTGCTGGAGCGGCGCTACCAGAACAGTCAGCTGCGGGCTTTGGTGGCAGTGCTCTTCCTGGTCGGTAACATTTTCGTCTTCCTGCCCATCATGCTCTATACCGGCTCGCTGTTTCTGAAGGCGCTCTTCGGCCTGGAGATCCCGCTGCTGGCCATTGCGGCGGCCATGGCGGTGATGGGGGCGGCCTACGCGATCTTTGGCGGCTTGCGCGCGGTGGCGGTGTCGGACACCTACAGCGGGGTGCTGCTCTTTGGCATGGCGGTGACAGTCGCCGTGCTGGCGCTGGCGGCGATCAACTGGGATCTCTCGGTGTTGCCGGCCGAGCGCAAGGCCTGGTTTGGCGGGCCGGGTTCGAACTTGCCGTGGCCTGCGCTGTTGACCGGGATGATCCCCGTGCAGCTCTACTACTGGAGCACCAACCAGACGATCACCCAGCGCGCGCTGGCGGCCAAAACGCTGAAAGAAGGGCAACTGGGCTGCTACCTGGCGGCGGTGATCCGGGCGACGGTGGTGCCGCTGAGCGTGTTTGTGCCCGGCCTGTGCGCCTACGTGCTGTTCGGCGATGTAGGCGACGCCGCCTACGGCATGATCGTGCGGGAAGTGCTGCCCACGTGGCTTTCGGGCGCGTTTGCGGCGGCGATGGTGGCGGCCACCATGTCGAGCTTCAACTCTACGCTCAACTCCTCCGCCGCGCTCTACGTCTGCGACATCCATCAGCGTTTCATCAACCCCAAGGCCGACATCGCCAAGTGGAGCGTCGGGCTTTCGATCGGGCTCGCGCTGCTCTCCATTGCGCTCGTGCCAGCTTACGTTGGGGCGGAGAGCATCATCCAGTTGGTGCAAAAGTTGATGGGCCTCTTCAGTATGCCCATCCTGGCGGCCTTCATCACCGGCCTGGCCTTTAGGGGTGTCGACGCGCGCGCGGTCATGGCATCGCTGGTCTTCGGTGCCGGCCTCTACGCCTTTTTCACCTTCGTCTGGAATCCCCTGTTCTACCTGCACCTGATGGCGATCACGCTGGTATCCTGCATCGTCTTTGCCCTGCTGGTCAACCGCTTCGTCTTCGGGCGGCCGATCACGTTTGGCGGTGGAGACGCGGTTCCCCTGCCGGCAGAGTAGGGGGCTCGGACCCGGAAATGGACCGTTCAGGGCCCGGACGGGCGCCAATCGCGAACCAGCGGTGGAAACATCGGGCTGGCGCTAGTATGCTGGCGGTATGAAAACGCTCCTCATTACGGGAATGACGGGTCTGGTCGGCTCTTACGTCAAGGCCGTGGCCGAGGCTCTGGGTTGGCAAGTGCGTGGACTTTCCCGCAAGCCCGAGGGGCGGCCAGGGCTCTACTTGTGGAAGCCCAACCGGGGCGAGCTCGATCCACGCGCGCTGGTGGATGTGGATGCCGTGGTGCACCTCGCGGGGGCCGGCATCGCCAACGGCAGCTGGACGCCCGAGCGCAAGCGGTTGATCCTCGACAGCCGGGTGCAGGGCACGCGCCTACTGTCCGAAGCGCTCGCTGCCCTCGAGCGCAAACCATCGGTGCTCGTGTGTGCCAGCGGCGCCAGCGCTTACCCTTATGGCCCCGAAACCTGGGACGAGTCTGGCCCGTGGGGCGATTCGTTTCTCTCCGACGTGGTGAAACAGTGGGAGGCTGCCGCCGGTCCGGCGCGCGAGGCGGGCATCCGCACCGTGCACGGGCGCTTTGGCGTCGTCTTGAGTCCGCAGGACGGCGCGCTGGCCAAGATGCTGCCGTTTTTCAAGGCGGGCCTCGGCGGGCCGGTGGGCAAGGGCACGCAGCACCTCAGCTGGATCACACCCGACGACCTGGCCCAGGCCATCCTGCACGCCATCCGCGATGAGCGACTCGAGGGACCGGTCAACATGGTGGCGCCGCAGACGGTCAGCAACGCGACCTTTTCCAAAGCGCTGGGCAAGGCGCTTGGTCGCCCCGCCGTGCTGCCCATCCCGAGCCTCGCGATCAAGCTGCGCTATGGTCAAATGGGCGAAGAGACGATCCTGGCCGATAACCGCGTGAAGCCCGCCAAGCTCCGGGACGCCGGCTTTGCCTGGGATCAGCCCGAGATCCTGCCTGCTCTGCGCCACGCTCTCTACGGCTAAGCGTGCCGGGCGGCGCAGCTGTTTCGGCGACAAAAAAGCCCGAAGGCGTGGGGCCTTCGGGCGGAAAAGCAGGGACCGTCTCGCGGGGCTCTAGACGAGCATGACGGACGGCGTTTCGAGCACGTCCTTCAGGGCCGAGAGGTATTGCGCGCCGACCGCACCGTCGATCACGCGGTGGTCGCCGGAGAGGCCGACCTTCATGCGGTAGCCGATCGTGATGTTGTCGTTTTCGTCGACGATCGGGGTCTTGACGGTGGCACCGACGGAGAGGATGGCTGCGTTCGGCGGATTGATGATGCCGTAGAAGTCGCTGATGCCGAACATGCCGAGGTTGGTCACCGTGAGGGTGCTGCCGCTCATTTCGTCGGGCTTGAGCTTCTTGTTGCGGGCCTTGCCGATCAGCTCCTTGGCCTCGTGGGCGATCTGACGCAGGCTCTTGGCGTGCGCATCGCGGATCACCGGGGTCAGCAGGCCGTCGTCGATCGCCACGCCAAAGGCGAGCTGCACGCCGCCGTGCTGGATGATGGTGTCGCCCTTCCACTCGCGATTGATCGCGGGGACGCGGCGCACGGCTTCGGTGGCGGCCTTGAGGATGAGATCGTTGACGGTGAACTTCACGCCGCCTTGCTCCGGCGGGAGGTTGGTCAGCTTGTGGTTCAGGGCCGCGCGCAGGTCGGTGATCGGCTTGCCGTCCACCTCGATCTGCAGGTAAAAGTGCGGGGATTGGGCCTTGGAGCCGACGAGGGCTCGGGCGATGGCGCCGCGCATGTTGGTGACCTTGAAGGTCTTCTCCTCGATGAACGGGGCGGCGGGGGCGCTCGCGGCGGCCGGGGCCTGCTTGGGCTGCGGCTTGGCGGTGCCTTCCTTCTCGGCCTTCAGCACGTCGTCGCGCACGATGCGGCCAGCGGGGCCGGTGCCCTTGATCAAGGTGAGGTCGAGGCCCTTTTCCTTGGCCAGCTTGCGGGCGAGGGGCGAGACGCGGATGTCGGGGCCTTCGGTGGTGTCGGCGGCCTTTTCCTCGTCCTCGACATCCTGTTCTTCAGCCTTTTGGGCGTCTTCGGCCTTGGTTTCGGCTTCGGCGGGCTTGGGCGCTTGCTTCGGCTCTTGGCTGGAGGCTTCATCCTGGGCGGGTTGGGCCTTGGATTCGGTCTCCTGGGCGGCCTTGTCGTCGCCGGAAGAGACGGAATCGCCACCGCTTTCGACGGCCGGGGCTTCTTCGCCCTTCTCACCGACGGCGCAGATGGGCTGCCCGATAGCGACGGAATCGCCTTCCTGGGCGTAAAGCTTGAGGATCACGCCGTCTTCAAAGCACTCCACTTCCATGGTGGCCTTGTCGGTCTCCACTTCGCAGATCATGTCTCCGGCGGAGACGCTGTCGCCTTCTTGCTTCAGCCAGTTCACGAGCGTACCAGTGGTCATGGTATCGCTCAATTTGGGCATCTCGATGATTTCGGCCATTTTCGAAACGGGACTGGATAAATATGAGGTGGGGGAGGGGTAGACTCTAGCGTTTGACGTTCAACATGTCGAGGGTCTCGCGGATAATGAGCGGAGCTTCTGGCAGTTGGACTTTTTCTACTGGCGGGCTGTAGAAGGCCGGGGCGTCGACCGCGCTGAGGCGGTGCACCGGGGCGTCGAGGTAATCGAAGCAGCGGCGCTGGATCAGGTGGCTGATCTGGGCGCCGACGCCGCTGTAGGGCTTGTTTTCCTCCACGAGCAGGGCGCGGCCGGTCTTCTTGACCGATTCGATGATGGTTTCTTCGTCGAGCGGGCGGATGGAGCGCAGGTCCACGACTTCGGCGTCGATGTTGTGCTTTTCCTTCAGCTCTTCGGCGGCCTGGAGGGCCATCAGCACGGAGCGACCGTGGGCGATGATGCTGAGGTCCTTGCCCTTGCGCTTCACGTCGGCCTTGCCGAGGGGGATGATAAAGTCTTCGTCGTCCGGCACTTCGCCTTCTTCGCCGTAGAGCACGGTGCTCTCCATGACAAAGACCGGGTCGTTGTCGCGGATGGCAGACTTCATCAGGCCCTTGGCGTCGGCCGGGGTGGCGGGGCAGACGACCTTGAGGCCGGGGAAGTTGGCCACGAGGTTTTCCGGCGTGTGGCTGTGGGTGGCACCGACGTTGGTGCCGCCGTTGGCGGGGCCGCGGATGACGAGGGGCACGTTGATCTGCCCGCCGGACATGTAGCGGACGGACGAGGCGTTGTTCACGGCCTGGTCCCACGCGACGTAGACGAAGGAGAAGAACATCATCTCGACCACGGGGCGCAGGCCCATCATGGCTGAGCCGATCGCGAGGCCGATAAAGCCGGCTTCGGAGATCGGGGCATCCACCAGACGCTTGTCGCCGAAACGGGTCCAGAGGCCCTCGGTCACCTTGTAGGCGCCGTTGTATTGCGCAACTTCTTCGCCCATGACGAAGACGTTTTCATCGCGGGTGATCTCTTCGGCGAGCGCGTCCTTGATTGCTTGGCGGTAAGTAATGACGGCCATTTTGTTGATCAGTTGGTCTTCCTGACTCTCAGGTGGTTGCCGGTAAAGGGTTTAGGCTTGGTATTCGTCGTCCCAGGGCAGGCGGTCGTTAAAGAACATGCGCCCCTGGTTGTTGTGTTGTCCCGGGTTGTCGGTCGCCCAGTAGACGTCCGTCAACAGCTCCTGTGCGGGCGGGAACGGCGAGTTGTCGGCAAACTCGATGGAGGCCTTGGCTTCTTCCTTGGCGGTCGAGTCGATTTCCTTCACCTGCTCTTCGTCCAGCACGCCTTCCTGGATGAGGATCTGCTGGAAGACGCTGATCGGGTCCTTGTTGTTCTGGTAGTCCTCGATCTCTTCTTTGGTGCGGTACTTCTTGTGGTTGGCGTCCGCGATCGAGTGGCCGTAATAGCGATACGTGTCGATCTCGAGCAGCATGGGGCGGCTTTCGTTGCGTGCGCGCTCCATGGCGACGGCGGTCTTGGCCCGGATCTCGTAAAGGTTGGAGCCGTCTACCTTGTCCCATTCCATGTTGTAGGCTTCGGCGCGGGCGGCGAGGCCCTCTTCGGGGTGTGCGCTGGAGCGGGTCTGGCTGGTGCCCATCGAGTAGCGGTTGTTCTCGATGATGTAGACGACGGGGATGTCCCAGAGGCTGGCCAGGTTGAGGGACTCGTGGAAGGGCCCCTGGTTGATGGCGCCGTCACCAAGGTAGGTGAGGCAGCAGCCTTTGAGGCCCTTGTATTTGAGCGCAAAGGCGATACCGAGGCCGAGCGGCGTCTGGCCGCCGACGATGCCGTGACCGCCCCAGTAGCGCTTGTCGGGCGCGAAAAAGTGCATGGAACCACCCTTGCCCTTGGAGCAACCGGTGAACTTGCCGAACAGCTCGGCCATACACTCGTTCATCGTCATGCCCACGGCGAGCGCGTGACCGTGGTCGCGGTAGGCGGTGATGATGTGGTCGTTGTCATCCATCAGGGAGATGGTGCCGACGGCCGTGGCTTCCTGACCGATATACAAGTGCAGGAAGCCCCCCATCTTACCCTTTTGGTAGCTCTGCAGCGCCGCTTGCTCGAATTTGCGGATGCGCACCATGTCGGTGTAGAGCTTGATTTTCTGCTCCGCGGTCAACTGCTGGTTGACGGGAGCCTTGGCGTGGGCGAACAGGTCGTTCTTCGCCTGGGCGGCTTGATCCTGGGTTTCGGTACTCACAGTTTCAGATTCGTTCGACAATTGAACAAGGGCAGGCAGTGGCCGGTGAGATGGCCACTAGGGAGCAATTTGGGATCAACCCGGCGGCTTGTCCAGCTAAAGGCAGGAACTTTGCCGGGTGGTCAACGGAGTTTAATAACAGAGTGTAGCACGGCTAATGGTTTGTGCCAGTGCCATGCAACTGTTGTTCGGTCACGATTTGCAGCGGTTGACCGGGGGTACAGTCGGCCCGAAGGCTCACGAAACCATCGCGATGCTGGAAGTAGACCGGCCAGAGCGATTCACGGTCGGTCTCCGGGATGGGCAGGTGCATGATCTGGGCGGGATCGTGAAAGGCGAAGCTGCCTTCGTCCATTTCCGGCGGCAATTCCGTGATCAACTTGCGGCAGTTGAAGAGAAACATCAGCCAGTGGCAGCGGTGCTCGTAGTTCTTCTCCGCGATCATGGCAAAGAGGTGCAGGTCGTGGTCGGCCACTTCGAGACCGGTCTCTTCGAGGGTCTCACGCCGGGCGGCCTCGAACGGGCTCTCGCCGGTGCCCATCTCCAGCTTGCCGCCGATGGGGCTCCACAGGCCTTCATTGGGCGACTTGCGGCGTTGCAACAGCAAGAGCTCGCCAGCGGCATTGTGCAGGTAGACTAGGGTGCTGATCTTGTACGGGAGCGACATGGCAGGAAGAGTTGGAACAAAAGAACGCCAAGAACACAAAGGAAGAAGCGGTTCAGGAGAAGGAATAAATGCCTCTGAATGAATTGGATGAATAGAAAACAATGGAATCCATCTAGAGCGGGAAGAACCCCGTCTCGTCTTCGTGCCCTTCTGCGAAATTTATGGCAGCATTCTATTGGATTTGGCCGAAGCGGCGGGCGAGTTGCTGTTGGCGGAAGGTGAAGATCTGTTCGACTTTGTCGCGCACGAAGAAGGCGTGAGCGATGTCGCCGATCCAGCCTTTGCCCACGTCGTAGTGCAGGTGGTCGGTCATGCGCGTGCCGCCGTCGATCGCCTCGAAGTGGTGCTGGTGATGCCAGAACTTGTAGGGCCCAAAGCGTTGCTCGTCGATGAAGTAGGCGCGGTCGCGCACCGTCGTGATCTCGGTCACCCAATGGTGATGCAGGCCCGGCAACACGGAAATCCGGTAGGTAATGACCTGCCCTTGATACATGCGCTGCCCGCCGCCGCTGAGGATCTGAAACGACAGGTCGGGTGGCGTGATCGCATCGAGGTTGTCCGGCGCGCTGAAGAAGTCCCAGGCTTCCTCCAGGGCGATGGGCAGGTCTTGCGTGCGGTAGAGCTGATGCAGGGCCATGACGTTTTATCATTAAAAACGTAAAAGGCGGCGAGCGCAGTCTGTTCTGCTTTGGATGGCCGGAAACGCTTGGCGAGTGGAGAAAAGGGGGGGAGTTCGTGGAGCGTGGGCTTTCAGCTCGCGCAGGAGCGTCTACGCAAGGCGGCCGGGTTGGTGCTCTGGGTGGCGTAGGAAAGCTGAGCAAAGCTTGGCCCTTCAGGAAACGGTCCGCTCGCGGCATCCTGAAGGGATGCCGACTTATAGCCGGTGGTTGAGGATGCGTCGCGGCCGACACCACCGGTTATCGTGCCCTCGATGGGAGGCACCTTGAAGAGGTGCCAGCAAGG
>Ga0163227_100130_pt1 | contig 25149 bp, 23 predicted proteins | sample MSEWel2016_09_14_2_FD_113148 | JGI IMG/M metagenome (GOLD analysis project Ga0163227, IMG submission 113148) | Subsurface microbial communities from deep shales in West Virginia, USA - MSEEL Well Study Marcellus 5H_2016_09_14 ...
AATTAGAAAATTTACCAACTGTTCGAACTAAAAATTCTTTATCGCCCCGCAGTACATCACCTGCAGAAACATTGATATTTTCAGCTCGCACGATATTGATAATAGTATCAAAGTTAAGATTGTAATGACTCAGTTTATCTCGCTTAAGAGAGATAATTATTTCTCTTGTCAACCCCCCCTGCATATTTACCTGGGCAACTCCCGAGATACGTTCCAGTCTGGGAATTAATTCATCTTCAACCTCTTTTTTTAATTCATCAATCTCTAAACCCTGGGCTGAAACACCATAGACCATAATCGGTATCATGGAAGGATCAAATTTGAAAATCATCGGACTGTTAGCATTTTCAGGTAAAGACATACTACTAACTAAATCTACCTGTTCTCTTAAATCCTGAACAGCAAAATCCATATCACGACCCCAGTTAAATTCTACAACAACTGTTGAGGAACCCCTTGAAGAAGTCGAGGTAATACCTTTAACTCCCTCAACTGTAGCAACTGAGCTTTCTATTCGTTTGGTAATTAAATTCTCTATTTCTTCTGAACCAACACCTTCATAAGTTGTGATTATTGCTGCACCTGGAAAGGTAATATCTGGAAAAAGATCAAGACTTAATCTGGAAAGTGCCACTGCTCCAATCAGCAGCACCATCAAAATAATCATTGCAGTAGTTACTGATCTTTTTATCGAGAAATCGGATAATTTCATTAATTTATCACCTCAACTTCCTGGCCGGCTTCTAAATTGCTTTGTCCTCTAATTATAACATTCTGATCTGCATTTAAACCTGCCAGGACTTCAACTCTGCTGTCAGTTCTAATTCCTATTTTTAAATCTTTTCTTACAGCTTTCCCATCTTCTACCACAAAAAGATAGGGATTATCACTATTAAGATTAACAATACTCTCTATTGGTACCACAACTGCCGAGCCTGCTTTTCCTCTGGAAATTCTTACATCAGCAAACATTCCAGCTCTTAACCTATGCTCCAGATTGGGTATCTTAACTTTTACTAAAAATGTTTTGCTTGCCTGGTCTGCAGCAGGAGCTATATTAGTAACTTCTCCCTGAATGTAATGCTGCATTGTTTCAGCTCTCACATCAACTGTATCACCTTTATCAATTGTAGAAACTGTTGCTGCAGTTACATCTATTTCTGCATATAACTGATCAATATTTATTAAATTAAGAACCGTCTGACCTGTAGGAATCATTTCTCCTTCATCAAAATTTACCTGATTTATTAACCCTGAAAAAGGAGCAGTAATCCTGGTTTTAGTAATTTGGTTCTTAATTTCGTCTAATCTTGCCTCTGCCTGTTTAACTGCAGCAAAACTGGCTCTTACTCTTTCTTCTCTAGGACCTCTTTTAGCTTCTTCTAAATTTGATTCAGCAACTTTTAAGTTGGTACGAGCACTATTTACCTGGCTGCGTGCATTTTCCAGCTGCTGTTTTAATTGTGTAGGATTATTATAAGTTGCCTTTGTTAATTGATAATTTTTTTCGGCTGCAGCCACTGAAGATTCAGCCCGCTCTACCGAAATTTGAGCATTTTTATATGATGATTCTGCATTTTCATAAGAATTTTTCGCATTCTCATATTCTCTTTCCGAAATCACATTATCTTCATATAAATTTTTTGATCTCTCATACTCCCGTTTTGCCTGATTATAATTAACTTCAGCCTGATTTAAATTCTGCTTTGACATCTGCAGCTGCTGCCTGGCACTATTAAGCTGCTGTTCTGCATTTACCAGCTGCTGCTCCAGTGTCCGGCGTTCATTATATAGTTCCTGCATTAATTCCAAATTGGTTTCTGCACTTTCTAAGCTTGCTTTAGCGTTCTCATAATTAGCCTGTATTCTCTTCAACTGTTCTTCTGTTACACCATTTTTTAGTTCTTCATAATTGGCACGAGCACTATCTAAAGCCGCTGCAGCCTGGTTTTTCTGGATCATAAGTGTCTCATCATTAATTTTTATTAATTCAGCACCCTTTTCCACCTGTTCTCCAATTTCTATATTTACCAGATCAGCGACTCCTCCAATTTGGGCAGGAATATTTACATCCTGAATCGGAGTTAAAGTACCTGTAATCAACTCATCAAGACTAATATCGTCGGTAACTGATTTAGCTGTTTCAACAACCTTTGACTCCTGAGCCAGAACCGGTAAACTAACAAAAAGTAAAATAATTAGTAAACAAATGACTTTATCTCTATTTTTCATTGTTTATCACACCCTCAAAATATTCTTTTAGACGACCACTTTTATAGATAGTTCTAAATAATTCTGTTTCATATTTATATGTTGCCTGCAGTAGAGACGTTTTGGCCTGATTGTAGGTAGACTGAGCATCAATTACATCTGTATTACTTGCTACTCCGGCTTCATAACTTTTATTAGCAATTTCTAAATTTTCTTCAGCATTTTCTAAAGAAAGCTGTTCTAATTCAATTGCCTCTTTATTCTCTTTTACAGTTAAAATCGAATCTTCTACCTCTATATCTATATTTTCTAATAAATCCTGCCGATTATTAGCTATTTTTTCTAATTCTTTTTCCTGTTTTTCGGCATTAAGATTTCCCTTACCTCCATCATAAAGAGGAACATTAACTCCCAGAGTCATCGACCAGCTTTTCTGATCCATAAATTCCTGCCCCTGCCAGTTATAAGAACCATTAAGAGAAACACTGGGTCGATAATACTGACCCTTCAGTTTCTGGTTCAACTTTATAATTTCTTTATTTAATTCTAAAATCATAAGCTGTGGGTCATTTGCCAGGGCTGTGTTAAATAGTTTTTGCTGTTCTAATTCCAGTTCAAAATCAATTTCTGGATCACTGGGCTCATATACTTTATCTGTAGTTAAGAGCTGAGTCAGGCGCCTCCTGGCAATTTTTAAATCATTTTTGGCTGCAGTCAGTGCTTCTTCAGCTTTTCTCTGTTCAATCTGACTCTGCAGTAAATCCCGCCGAATTGCAATCCCAGCTTCTAAATTATTTTTCACTATTCTTAAATGTTCATTTACAGTATCCAGGGCTTCTTCTCGAATTTTAACCATACCCTGAGTCTGTAAAACACCATAATAAGCCTGGATTAAAGAAAAAATCTGATCTTCAACACTCTGTTCATACTTAGTTCTGGCAATTTCTAAACTATAACCGGCAATTTCTTTCTGCATAGAAACCCTGCCGCCCAGCCAGATTGGCTGAGTTAAAGATATAGCTGTACTGTAATTCTCATCAGGACCTTCTACCATACTTAATGATTGCAAGTCAAAACTCGGTTGCCCTTCGTCCAATTTAGTATAGGAAGTCTGCAGACCTAAGGTTGGAAAGTATGATCTTTGAGCCAGTTCTATATCTTTTTCTGCATTCTCAATATCTTTACGAGCGTTTTCTAATATCCTATTTTCTTCAATTAAAATCTTTACTGCTTCTTCTAAATTAATATCCTCTGCTGCCATTACAGCAGGAGTAGATAAGAAAATAACAGCAACTAAAAATAAGGTAATTACTTTCATTCTATTTTTCATCTTGATGCTCCTTTCTACTAATCCCATTCATTATAAAATCATAAATAAAGTTGATTTTATCTTCTACTTTCTCATCATTATCTAATATTTCTTTTATTTGAGGTGTAAATAAAACTGACATAATTAATGCCGCCATGTTAGTAGAATTTTCACTTCTTATTAAACCTTCTTCTATTCCCTGTTCAACAATTCGAGACACAATTTCTATATTTTTTTTGTGTTTAGACTCAATTGCATCTTTGAAATCGCTGCTAATTAACTCCACATTGTTCCTAAAAACTTCCAGCATATCTAAATTTTCTATCAAAGTTTTGAATACACATTTAAGCAAAATTCTAATCTTCTTGTCACTGCTGATTTCTTTCGCAGCGATTTCTTCGAAAAGCTCATGAAAATAATCCAGACCAGTAACTACAGTTTCTCTAAACAGTTCTTCTTTACTATCAAAATACCAGTAAAGGGTACCCTTGCTGATCTCTGCACCCTCTGCTATCTGAGTCATGGAAACAGCATGATAGTTGTTTTTTGAAAAAAGATGAAAGGCTGACTTTAGTATTTTGTTTTTCGTATCTTCGGCCATAAAAACCTCCTTAACCAAATTTTAATCTTCTCAACTAACCGATCAGTAGTCATTATAACTCAAAATTTATTTTTTGTCAACCGTACGGTCGATTATAATTAGATTAATCCTGGATTATTCATAGAAGCCGCGAAATAAATTATCAGTGCTAATATATCAATCATTTATCAAAATATTGTTTTCACCCAGTAGGTGAAAGTTATAGGAAAATCAGGGTCTTTAAATCTTTTTAAAAACAAAAAACTCTACAACCCTGATTCTGGCTGTAGAGTTATCTATTTATTATTCAACTGTATAATCATCAATATCTATTGCATCAGGATCTTTTTTCTTTTTTTCGACCTCTGGATCTCCACTCTGATATTTCTTTAAAAGATTTCTTAAAACAGGCCACATCAAAATAAAGACTGCAATATCATCAATCTGACCTAAGAGCGGAAAAAAGTCTCCTACCAGGTCAAAAGGGAAAATAAGGTAGGCAACAGGTACTAAAAATAGTGCCTTTTTGCTTATCTTAACATCCGAGTCTTTCATAAGACGAATTATATTTACCACAGCTGCCAGACTTTTACTCATAATTTCCACCTCATTTTTTCTCTTTCCTACCACTCATTATACAACATTTCTGATTGAAAAACAAAAAAGGAACAGTTCGAAAACTGCTCCTTCTGCTAATCATTATTAAATTACAATTTAGACCGAGATTAAAATGCTGGTACAACAGCACCTTCATATTCTTCTAAAATAAATTCTTTAACAGCTTCTGACTGAATAATCTCAGCTAAAGTATTAATCTTTTCACTGTCCTCATCACCACTGCGAACTGCTATTACGTTAACATATGGTGAATCACTACCCTCCATAACTAAAGCGTCTTCTAGAGGGTTTAAGTCAGCCTCCAGAGCATAATTGGTATTAATAACTGCACCTGCAACATCAGGTAAGACCCTTGGTAATTGAGCTGCTTCCAGTTCCTCAAATTGTAGATCTTTAGGATTTTCTACAATATCAATTGGAGTGGCGTTCAAGTTTTCTGGATCATCTAATGTAATAACTCCTTCATTGTGCAGTAAGATTAAAGCTCTACCTTCATTTGAAGGGTCATTTGGTAGGGCAATTGAAGAACCCTCTGGAATTTCATCTAAGCTTGTGTACTTATCAGAATATAATCCTATTGGCTCCACATGAACCTTAATTGCTGAGACTAAATCTAGACCACGATCTGCGTTAAACTGTTCTAAATATGGTACATGCTGAAAGAAGTTAGCATCAATACTGCCGTCATCTAAAGCAATGTTTGGAGTTACATAATCAGTAAACTCTACTATTTCCAGTTCAATACCTTCAGCTTCCAGATCTTCTCTAATAAACTCAAGAATTTCTGAATGCGGCAGTGGTGTTGCCCCAATCTTAAGCAGGTGACCATCAGCCTGAACAGCACCAGCAAATACGAAAGTCAAAATTGCTAAAATCAAAATTGTTTTCTTTAACATAATTATCTCTCCTCTTCTACTTGTTATAAATTTATAAATTAATTCTGACACTATATATTTTGTCAGAAATAATTCCACGCTTCTCTTCTATCTTATGTTATTCTAAATCAAAACATGATAATAGTAAATATTTTACCACTTAGGCTCTGTGATCAAAAAATGAAGCTATCTGATTACCAAAAAATTGAATTAACTGCACCATAACTACCAAAATAACAATAGTCTCCAGCATAATAGCCAGCTGAAAACGCTGGTACCCATAGCGGATAGCGATATCGCCGAGACCACCCCCACCAACTGCTCCAGCCATGGCTGAATAACTTACCAGACTAATTGCTGTCAGAGTCAGGCCGAGAATAATCGCCGGCAGTGATTCTGGTAATAAAACTTTAAATACAATCTGTAAGGGGCTGGCTCCCATCGACTGAGCTGATTCGACAACTCCCTGATCAATTTCTAAAATCGCATTATCAGTGACTCTTCCCATAAATGGAATTGCTGCCAGAGAAAGTGGAACTACCGCTGCATTGGTGCCAATTGAAGTCCCAACTATCATTCTGGTAAAGGGAATAACTGCTACCATTAGAATAATAAAAGGAATCGATCGCCCAATATTAATTATTCCATCAAGAATAAAATTTAACGGTTTATTGGGTAAAATATGGCCCTGTCTGGTTATCGTAGTTAAAATACCAAGTGGAATTCCTCCTACTATCGCAAAAAATAATGACATTGCCACCATGTATAAAGTTTCTAAAGAACCGCTAATCATTAAATCATTGTAGCGGGCTAAATCTGTAATAAAATTAAACATTATCCAACACCTCAACTCTTAAATCCTGACTCTTTAGATAGGCAATACTTTCCTCAATATTGGTCAGCTGCCCTTCTAAATCAAGCACCAGAGTACCAAAAGGAACACCCTGAATTTCATCAATGTTTCCATATAAAATATTTGCGTCAACTGAATAATGTTTTACCAGATCAGAAATATAGGGGTCATGTGTCTTTTCTCCCACAAAGGAAACTCTAATTAATTCTCCCGGTCTTTCTTTTCTAACATATTTAACTATGCGCTCCGGCAGATCAAAATCAATAACTGAACTGATAAACTTTTTGGTCAGCGCTTTCTGCGGCTTTGAAAAAATATCAATTATTGATCCTTCCTCAATAATTTCTCCAGCCTCTAAAACAGCAACTCGATCACAAATATCTTTAATTACTCCCATCTCATGGGTAATTAAAATAATTGTCAGGTTCATCTCATCTCTAATTCTGCCTAAAAGTTCAAGTACAGATTTAGTACTTTCCGGGTCAAGCGATGAGGTCGCTTCATCCGACAAAAGTAAATCAGGGTCATTTGCCAGAGCTCTGGCAATACCTACCCTCTGCTTCTGACCTCCAGAAAGCTGAGCTGGATAATGATCTGCCCGATCTTCCAGGCCGACCAGTTCAATTAATTCTTTTGCTTTTTGACGTCTTTTCTTTTTTCCCACTCCTGCAATTTCAAGTGGAAAAGCTACATTCCCCAGGACAGTTCTTGAAGAAAGAAGATTAAAGTGCTGAAAAATCATACCAATCTTCTGCCTGGCAGCTCTTAAATTCTGAGAGCTGAGTTCTGTCAGATCTGTACCATTAATATTTATAGTTCCAGAAGTAGGCTCTTCCAGTAAATTGAGCATTCTAATCAAAGTACTCTTCCCTGCACCACTGGGTCCAATCATTCCAAATATCTCACCATCAGCAACTTCCAGGTTGAGTCCATTGATTGCCTCAACTTTTCCCTGAGCTGCATGATAGTGCTTAGTTAAATTTTCAATTTTAATCAATACTAATCACCCTTTAAAAAATAATAAAACTGCTCCAAATATCAAGAGCAGTTAGAAATGAAAAAAATCCTCCTGAGAGGATTTGATTGCCTCTCATCTATCATTCCCTTCTGGAAATGCTGGAATTAGCACCTTACTAAAGACTTTAAGTAGGTTGCCGGGTATCAAAGGGCCAGTCCCTCCACCGCTCTTGATGATTTTTATTTTCTTTTTAAGTTATATAGTAGTTTATCACTCAATTTTAAATCTGTCAAGTACTTTGTTGGTACCAGGTACAAAACGGCCGTTTTGTACCTGGTTATAGTGAAATAAAGAACAATGCCCTATATAACTTCGACATTTTTTCGCATCTGAATCCCGGAACCGCCTTTTTTGCTTTCTACACTGGTAAAATCAAGCCGCTGCTCAGGCAATTCATATAAAAATCTGGAAGGAACAATCTGCTTGTACTGCCCCTGTTCTCCGGAAACTTTGCGATTTGAAAATGATATAAAGAGTAATTTTTCAGCTCTGGTCATTGCTACATAAAAGAGCCTCCGCTCTTCTTCTACAGCATAGGGATTTGAACCTGCTGCCTTTTCTTCCAGACTTTTTAGATGAGGAAAGACTTCTTCCTCTGCTCCAATAATAAAAACAACTGGAAATTCAAGTCCTTTGGCTGAATGAGCAGTCATTACTTTGACCTTTTCCTGAGTATCTTCGCTAATATCCTTATCTGAAATCAATTTGTTAATCAATAAATAATCATAAAGTCCTCGCCCGGGATTATTTTTTTGAAAATCTGCCATATCCTCTAAAAACATGTTCATATATTTTTTTCTCTCTTCTGGACTGTCAAGCTCTGCCAGTACATTTTGATCAAAATCTACCCGCTGATAAAGCTCAAGAGCCTTTTTATGCATTGCCAGCTTTTCATCCCGCAGATCATAAATGCTGTCAATCACCCGCCGCTGAAATTCAATAATATTAGCCGCCTTGTTATTGCCAATTCCCTTAACAAGAGTCGGACTCTCAAAAACATCAGTAATTTTCAGATTGTGCTCTCTGGCATATTTGTTAATTTCACTCAACAAAATTTCTCCAACCCCGTGAACCTCGATTCTAAAAAGCCGCTTTAAGGCCAGCCTGTCATTAGGATTAACCAGCAATTTAAGATAATTGACAAAATAGCGAATTTCCTGGCGGTCAAAAAAGCTAACTCCTCCTACCAGCTGATGAGGGATTCTAAACTTTGGCAGCTGATTCTGCAGCTGCATCGATTGAAAATGGCTGCGGCACAAAATAGCAATATCACTTAATTTATAATTATAAAAATCAACAAGGTGATTAATCCGCTTACAGACATATTTTGCCTCAACAAGAGGACTTTCTGCTCGAGCTATAAAAATTGGAGCCCCATCGTCAGCTTCAGTCCAGGCTTCTTTAACCTTATTCTGACTGTTATTGTTTATCAGTTGATTGGAAGCTGAAATAATATTATTGGAGCTGCGGTAATTGCGCTCCAGCTTAACAATTTTAGCTTCTGGATAGTCATGCTCAAATTCTAAGATATTACTGATATCAGCACCCCGGAAGCCATAAATTCCCTGCCAGTCATCACCAACCACAAAAATATTATTTTGAGGTCTGGCCAGCAGAGAAACCAGATGATACTGAGAATGGTTGACATCCTGATATTCATCGACCTGGATATACTTAAATTTATTCTGATATTTAGCCAGAATTTCTGAGTCAGATTCTAAAAGTTCAATCGTCTTTTTAATCAAATCATTAAAATCAAAACAGTTATTATTTGTCAGCACCCGCTCATACTCCTGATAGATTCTGCTCACAATTTGATAAAAATGTTCAGAACCCTGATTTTCTGCCCGGGCATATTCCTCAACCAGATCAGCCGGCAGTACGAGTTCCATTTTGGCCTTAGAAATAATATTGAAGACCAACTTTGGATCATATTCAGTCTCTTCCAGGCCAAATTCAAAAATAATGTCTTCTACAATAGCTATTGAATCATTAGTATCATAAATCAAACAACCTTCAGAACGATTTACCTTCTTTAAATTTTCCCGCAGTATCTTGAGGCAGATACTGTGAAAAGTACCGAGGTTCATCTCATCTATAATCTCTGATCCAATCAATTTGCCAATTTTAGCTTTCATATCATCTGCAGCCCTGTTGGTAAAGGTTACAGTTAAAATATTTTTGGGGCTTACACCACTATTGATCAGATTGGCTGTTCTATAAGTTAGGGTTCTGGTCTTACCGCTTCCTGCTCCAGCCAGAACTAAAACCGGGCCTTTTAGCGTCTCTGCGGCTATTCTTTGTTTTGGGTTTAGATCATTTAGTAAATGACTCATTTTTAAGCTCCTTCTATTTTCAGAATTTTATAAGTTAAAACAAAAGAAAGCCGCCTGCTGATAAAATTTCAATCAACAGACAGCTGATATTTTTGATGCAACGATTATTAATTATATAGAAGTTTATTCTAAATTACAAGTCTGATTTCTGTCATATTTTTTAAAGAAAGACAGCAGCTTAAAAAAACTTAGCTGCTGTTTACTTTCTCTTATCTAATTTCTTAAATCACCGCATATTTCGACATATATCGGGTGGTTCACGGTGCATGTACATTATTTATACAGCTTAAAGTACTCTGCTTTAGAAGGTATATGACCCAGCACAGCCACACAGCCTGCTACCTGGGCGCTGCCGAGATAGGTCCGAGAATCAGAAGGTCCAATCCGGGACTGATAATTACGAGTGGTTGTAGTAAAGGCTGTAGCACCAGAGCCAATTCTCCGCTTGTTACCCATACATAATCCACAGCCCGGCATAATTACTGTTGCACCTGCATGAGTCAATTTAGCCATTGTTCCATCCACAATCAATTCCTCGTAAATATCACGGGAAGCAGGACCGACAACTACATTCACTGACTGAGGAATTTGGTGACCGGCAATCACTTCTGCCGCCTCTTTAATACTTTTTAAATCTCCCCCAACACAGCTGCCGATATAAACCTCATCAATTTTCTCTCCTGCAACTTCACTTATTGGAGCAACATTGTCAGGGTGATGGGGCTTAGCAACTAATGGTTCAGAAAGTTCTTCCAGAGGAATTTCAATTTCGGCTGCATACTCTGCATCCTCATCTGCCTTAAATAAAACTGGATTTTCTAAATACGCTTCAATTGCCTGAATAGTATTTTTAACCGAAGGAGAAGTCTCAGCATCCGGCCTTGACTTTAAATATTCCAGGTTCTCCTTTATCGTTTCTACAGTAACCTGATCAGAAGGTACAACTCCAGCTGAAGCACTTCTTTCGGCAACAGCATTTGTTAGAATATAGCGCTCATCAGAGCTTAAGAAGTCAACACCCTCCATTTCAATAATGCGGCCATTATAAATATCTTTACCCACAGTTTTCTCTGCATAAATGACCAGAGCAGATACCAGGTCACGAGCAGTAATCCCTGCTGGTGGACGGCCGGTGAATTTAACTTTAACAGATTCATCCATAGTCAGATCCTGTTTACCATATTTCATAACTCCAGCCACAATATCTGAAGCAGCAGGGAATGATACTCCTCTTGGAGTTCTGGTGTGGGAGTCTCCACCGACAATTACGTCAGTCGGCAGCACAAAGCGGTTACCAATTGTATGAATAATCCCCTCACCTGTCTGCAGACAGACACCTCCGCGCTCGGTTACAAAATCATGTAAAAACTTATGGGTATCTCTTTCAGCACTGGAAGGACACTCACCAGTATGACAGAGAGACTGCACAACAAATTCAGCTCCAAAATCTCCCCCGGCCATTGATTGATATTCATCCATAGTCATGGGCCCGGTTGTATCCTGAGAAAAAGCACCTCTCATTTTAACCTGGGCTGTTTCTCCCGGCAGAATTGTATCCTTACCATCAAGACGATTGTAGGCTACAATTTTTTGGGCAAGTGTTTGAGCCGGCTTTGTTTCTTCTTCAACTACATTTTCTTCAGCAGGTGTTTTTACACCGCCTGTTTCAATTCCATTTTCCTGACAGTAACTTAGAGCCATTGTCTGCAGCTCATTACCGGCATCAAAGTAAGTCATTCCACCGGCAGCGATCTTTTTCATTTTATAGTCAATCGGCAGTTTAATCTGCAGCTCAAATTCGGATTCTGAGTCAGGATTAACAACCAGCTTTTTAGAATTTAAGTTGACTTTTAAACTATCTCCCTCTTTAATTTCAGTGGTGTCAGCTTCCAGCGGTAGAATCCCCGAAGCCACCAGTGATTCTTTAAAAATAGGGGCAAAACTTTTTGCAATTACTACCCCACCTCTTTTCTTTTCAGGTTCACCTTTTACCGGTTCACCTAAAAGCTGCTGCATGGTATAAGTAGCAGATTTACGGGAAGATCCCTCACCTAAAGCTTTTCCAGCTGTGAAAAAGACGCTTTCCGTTTTTTCTGCTTTAGATTTTAAATTATTTAAACGTCCCCACAGGTTTTCTTCGTCATCACGACCATCCATTACAAACTGAGCGTGGCGGGGTTGATCAGTTCTGCTGTTAGCGTTTTTAGATGGACTTAAATGACCAGTTGTAATATTATCACCGACCCGGAGTGAAACTCCCTGATATTGATCAGCAAGCTCCCAATTTTCTGCAAAATCTCTGTAAGCCCAGCTCAGCATCAGTTCATCAATTTTCTTCTTAAAATAAGGGTTTTCTGCTGCCAGTTCTTCAAGCTGCTCAAAATCTGCCTGAGTAACAAGTACAGTTCCCTTTAAAATCTCAGTAATTTTATCTCTATAAATTTCTTTCGCAAAAAGATCAATCAAACTGGAGGTAGCTGCTCCTCCCTTCATCTCTGCCAGCAGTTCAAGAGCCTGCTCTGCAGATAGATATGGATTTTCTTCTTCTCTAATTTTTGCTTCTTTTATAATTTCAGTCAGTCCATCAGCCTTAGCATAAGAAGCAGGAAAAGTTCCGCGCTTAACCTCTTCCCTTAAAAGCCTTAATACAAGCTGATCTAACTGTTCCTTTTTAAATATCTCAAAAGTTTCCTTTTCTAGTCCTTCTACTTTAAGTCCGGCAAAAAGAGATTCAACCTCTTCAGCCTCCAGTGGACGGGGGTCCAGTCCATAAGCATTTTTTCTCTCTACTGCCTTCTTCTTATATCCTTCCAAACAGTCCAATAAATTTTCCAATTTAGCTTCCATTAACTATCTCTCCTCTCTTATCCAGTGCCCGCTATCCCGGGCAAGCTTATATTAATTATAGTTCGGCAATAATTGCTTCAGTAATTTCATCAGTTGTGGCACTGCCGCCTAAATCACCTGTTAAGACTTCACCTTGATTGAGAACTGCAGAAGTTGCTTTTTCTATTCTTGCTGCTGCCTCAAGCTCATTCAGATGTTTAAGCATTAAAACTGCTGAAAATAAGAGGGCTACCGGATTTGCCTTGTTCTGACCGGCAATATCAGGTGCACTGCCGTGAACTGCTTCAAAAACTGCAATCTCATCACCAAGATTCATTCCTGGAGCAAGTCCCAGACCTCCAATTAAACCAGCACCTAAATCAGATACAATATCCCCGTATAAATTAGGCATTACAAGCACATCATACTCTTCAGGATACTGAACCATCTGCATACACATATTATCTACAATCTTATCATCAAATTCTATTTCAGGGTGAGTCTTTTTATATTTGGCAGCAACCTTGCGGGCTTCTTCTAAAAAGAGACCATCACTAAACTTTAAAATGTTGGCCTTATGCACAGCAGTTACTTTTTTGCGGCCTTCCCGGACTGCGTATTCAAAAGCTCTTTCTGTGATCTTGCGGGATGCCTTGCGGGTGATAATTTTAATGCTTTCTGCCGCCTGGTCCCCTACATAATGTTCAATACCCACATAAAGTCCTTCGGTGTTTTCTCTAAATACTACCATATCAATATTTTCATCTTTGGCAAATTTTTTGGCATGTACCTTCAGCGGACGCACATTAGCATATAAATCTAACTCTTTACGGATAGCCACATTAACACTTCTAAATCCACTACCTACAGGTGTTGTAATCGGACCTTTTAGGGCTACTTTGTTTTTCCTAACCGATTTAAAGACTTCCTCCGGCAGAGGGGTGCCATATTTATCCATAACTCCTGCACCAGCTTCTACCCTCTCCCAGTTGATTTCAACTCCTGCAGCGGCAATTATTTCTGCTACTGCCTCCGAAATTTCAGGTCCAATTCCATCTCCAGCAATCATTGTTACATTATGCATTCTCTTTACTCACTACTCCTTTTTGATTATTAAAATAATAAAATAATATTGTCCCAGTATTTAAAACTCTCTGCAGCTCAAATTCACTAATAATTTGCATTTGAAAAAAGCCGGAATTTAATCCGGCTTTATCTTAAAAATGATCAGCTACTATTGAATAACTGATATTTATTATAGCATAGAATGGGCATAACTTTCCAGCTTTTCAAATTCAGCTTCAGTCATTCCTCTGTCTCCGGGTAAAATTCCAGGTGAGTTCTCTCCGTGATAATCAGAACCACCGGTTATTAAAAGATCAAGTTCCTCTGCTATCTGTTTATATTTTTTTGTAATCTTTTCATTATGTTTGGTCTGATAAACTTCAACACCTTTCAGACCAAGATTTTTTAAACGAGCTATTTCTTCTTTGTCCAGAGCCTCTCCGTGATTGATAATATAAGGGTGGGCAATTACGGGAATTCCACCTGCTTTTAAAATAACCTCTATTGCTTCAACAGGCAGTACATTTTTCTTTTCCACATATGCTTTTCCACCACCTGCAATAAATTCTTCAGTAAAAGCGTCACCAATCTCTTCTATATAACCTTTATCAACCATTGCGCTAGCTACATGCGGCCGACCCAGACTAACTCCAGTGGCATATTTTTTGACATCTGCAAATTCTAATGGATAACCCATCTCAGATAATTTTTCTATCATTTTATGAGTTCTTTCAACTCTAGAATCCAAAATAGCTTCTGTTAAACCAAGCAGGGCATCATTTTCAGGGTCAACAAAATAACCTAAAATATGATATTCTGCTTCTCCTCTATAAGTAGAAATTTCAATACCCGGAACAACTTTAAGTCCCTTTTGCCGGCCCAGTTTCTCTACTTCCTTAACAGAAGTCATATTATCATGGTCAGTAACAGCTATAACTTCTAAATCCAGCTCTATACATTTTTCCACAAGTTCTGCCGGTGTGGAAGCACCGTCTGAAGCAGTTGTATGCATATGCAGATCAATTTTCTTTCTTTCGCTAAACATATCTTTAGACATAAAATATCAAGCTCCTTAAGAGTAATTTTTAACACTAATTAACTTAAAAAGAGATTTGATTACTCTCTGCTCTTAAATTTTAAATACTCTCTCTAAGATACATTTATAGTTTATCAGAAAAAGTTTAAAATATCATTAAAGTTGAGCAATTAATTCAAAATAATTTGCTCAGAGTTAATTATAAGTTGCTTAAACAGTAAAATTTACTCTAATTAACTATATTCGCCCCCTAATATAATACCAGACTAAGCCGACCCATTCATGCAGTGCAGATAGATTAGCTGTCAGTGCCCCTCGATTGGGGAGATAATCAAGCCAGCTAAATTGATGATCATAAATAAAACCTGAATGAACTACTAAAAAATCAATATTTTGAGCTTTAAAAACAGCTGCTGAGCGCAGGGTATGATAGGCAGACGTGACAAGATAAACTTTTTCAATTTCATTTTCATCAATCCATTTTTTTAAATAAGCTGCGTTTTCAAAAGTTGTTTGGGCTCTGTCTTCACTTATATAAAATTCTTTTTCCATCCCCAGTTTTTCCAAAAATTCTGCTGCAGCATCGGCTTCGGAGATTGTCTCCTGGCCAATAGCAACTCCCCCGGAATAAATCAGAGGTGTATTTAGTCGTCGGTGAAGTTGATAGCCCTTAACTAATCTCTGCATACTATGCAGGGAAGGTTTAGCTTCTTCCCGGGAATAATAATTGAGGCCACCTCCGAGAACAACTATTGGATGTCTTTCAAAAGCATTAACTGATATTTTCTCTGCATAGTTTTCCAGCGGATGAAGCAGCAGCTGAACCCCCGCGGCAGTTGAAAGCAGAAAAAACAGCAGGAGCATAAATAGAGCTAAAAGTTTTATCAGCTTAGATTCTGATTTTTTGAATAAGTAAACAGTCAGGATAAATAAGATTAATACAAATAATCCCGGCGGCATAATTAAAGAAGCAATAATTTTTTCTAATGCTAACATAATTTCCTCCTCAAAAAAACCCCGCCAGAAGCGGGGATAAATTTAATCACTAAATTTGTCTATGACATCCATCAGCTCTGCTATGATCTCTTCTTCTCCATCTTCCTGAGAAATAGCATTTTTTACACAGCCATTAACATGACGGTCTAAAACTTTAAGAGCTACTTTTTTTAAAGCTCCCCGGCAGGCATTGATCTGAGTTAAAATGTCTACACAGTATTTTTCTTCATCAATCATCCGCTGCAGACCTCTAACCTGACCTTCAATCCGCCTCAGCCTTACAATTAAATTTCTTTTATCCCCTTCTGATAATGAATTCATTCTTTCACCCCACAATTCTAACTATCCAATTCTAAAATTTGTATTAATCAAGATCTGGAAAAAGCATTTCTAAAAAATCCAGTCTTAAATAACTGTCCATTGTCTCAAAAGTATCCTTATTTTTAATTTCTCGCTCAGTAGTCTGATATTCCACCCAGGCCATCGCCGACCAGGAAATTCCTCTCATTGCTGAAAACTGATTAAAAAGCTTTAAAGCAGCCTTTACTTCATGATATCTCGAATCCATTTTTCTTTCTTTGAGGTAATGATGTAAAAATTCCTCTTCTTCTCCCTGGTTGAAAATAAAATTGCTTTTCCAGAGGGTAGTTGTCGGCACCATAAAATGACTTAAATCCTGCAGAGGGGTGGTAACTAATGGCTTTTCCCAGTCTACCAGATAAGCAAGATCAAATTTATCATTAATTAAAAAATTATTTGAATTAACCTCTGTATTAACTATTGCTTCAGGAAAAAAAGACATTAATTCTGATTCCTGTTCTTTTTTTTCAGCCAGGTCAGCTTTCATTTTTAATAGGAATTTTTTGATTTTAGAATCTCCCAGCTCAGAATCAAAATAGCTATCTAAAAGTGAATCACACTCATTCCAGATAGCTGTAAGTGGTTTTTCTTCTCTAATCAACCTTTCAGTTCCAGCCGTATCTAATTTATGAATCTTAGCAAAAACCTTAGCAGCTGCCTTTAAATCTTTCTGATAATCTAAATGTCTCCCCGGTAAATATTCCATCAAAAGTAGTCCATAGTCTATTTTTTCTTTTGATTGATCTAAATAAAAAGGCCTTGGAGTTACTCCAGAAGGTGCAAGTTTCTGCAGGGCAGAAAACTCGTATCCTATCTAATCATCAAGGTTTATCTGACTGCCGAGATTAACCCTCAGTACATATTTTTCATCCTCATCTTCAATTAAATAGTTAATATTATATTCACCCTGGGCTAAGAAGTTTAATTCAGCCCGCCGACTAATCCCTGTTTTAACCATAAAATCTCTATCTCTAATATATTTCTTTAAATCCATTGTTAATTGATCCTTAAAAGACATACAATTTACCTCCATCACTATTTATAAGCAAAAATTTTATCGATAATTTTTTTTGTATTATGTGGATAATTTAAATCTGAATTTATGTTAATTAATTTTGATCTTAAGTCAAGTAATTCCTTAAAAGTGTCAACGTCTGATGCTTCCGGTAAGAAATGACTTTTCAGATTATGCCGGCTAGCCTCTTTAATAGTCCTCTCTAAAACTGATTGATTTCCCCAACCTTCAAAATTAAAAAGTGACTTTTCTGGTTTTTTCATACCTAAAAGATAATAGCCTCCATCATCTGAAGGACCAATCACAATATCCCGTTCTTTTAAACCTGCAAGTGCTTCTGTAAAAATATCAAGATCCAGGAGGGGAAGGTCTGAGCCGGTAATAATTACAGGTAATCTGCTTTTTTGATAGGCATCAGCAACAGCATTGAACATCCTCTCACCCAAATTTTTTCCACGCTGAGGAATCCGAATAAAATCAGTGTCAATTAAATCTTTAAATAGATTTTGATTTACTTCCGGTGTATAGCTTAAATATAGATCCAGTCGAGAATAAACTTCTTTTAAATTCAAAAATTTAGAATTAATATCTTTTAAAAAAGCCCTGTGTAAATCAGCACATTCTTCTGCTGTCAAATGGCTTTCTAGCCTTGTCTTGGTTTTCCCTGCTATTGGGGCTCTACTCATAAGCACTAATGAAGCCTGCAAAATAATCTCCTCCTGTCTTATTTAAACTATCGCTCATCACGATATATGGCTTTTAATTTTGCCGGACTCCAGACCAGCAAATATAAAATTTTTATTTTATGCATCAAAATAATTGTTTTTTAAACACCATATTCTTCCCAGCGTCTGGCAGAGGTATAAATTTTTTTATTCAGCATCGCTATAACCTTCCGGAATAATTTCTATTTGATCCCAGGCAGAAAAAACAAGATCCTTAAACCTCTTAGTATCAAGAATAGTTGAAGGCAGGTTAATAATTCCAGCATCCTGCAGTTTTCCTTCTGCTTTTTCTGTTTTAATCTGACCAATTTTTAAATCTTCAACGGTGGATACAAATTTTCTTTTATTATAGGGGAAGATTTCCGGTGCTATCATATAAACAACTGCTACTACATCCCACATATAAAAACCAGTTAGACCAATCATTTCAGATGAATAATCATACCAGTGTTTTATTTTATCAGTAATATAGGCCCGGACAGCTTTGTTTTTTGATCTATTTACCCGCCGCCATGATTTTTCACCAAAACGAGCAGCCAGACATAAATTCCCCGACATTAGAGCAACCGGAACCTCTGCTTTAAGAACTCTCTCTGCAGCTTCTGGATCACTGGTAAGATTAAGTTCATCAATTGTATCCTCACCAAATTGAAGCAGCTCGGTTACACCACCCATGATAATAATTTCCTTTAAGTTCTTAAAAAAATCATTGTCAATTTTCCAGGCAGCATAAAGATTTGTCAGTGGTCCAATAGCAATCAGAGTTATCTCATCTTTATTCTCAGCAGCCGTTTGAGCCAGAAACTCAGCCGCTTCAGTCTGATGATCACCGGCTTCTGCAGCCCCTTTTAAATGTTTTACCTGATCTTTTAATTTAAAATCATTAAGCATGCCTTCAGTGGTATTATAAGTATCTTCTAAATTACTGTTACCAAATACACTTGTAACAGCCATTAGATCAATATCCGCTCGCCCCAGTAAAAATAAAAAAGCAAGGCCGTCATCTACATCTTTTTCATTAAGCCCAATTGTATTATCACAATCTAAGATTACTTTTTTCATTTTATCCCCCTAACAGTCAATTTTTTTCTATTCTCTCTTAATTTAATTTCAACAAAAATCAATAAAATCCTGCCTTTTTAGAATTATATGATTAATTTAGCTAATAATGATGCAAATTTGTTATTCAAGGTATATAATAGTTTATGAAGGAAAATTAGTATTTTAAGGGGGAATAAGAGTGAATACTGATAAAAAAATTATACTTATCTTGAATTCAATTATTATAATTTCTATATTTTTTAGTTTCACGGCGCTTGCTGTCTCAGAGAGAGGTTTTGAAAATCCTGAACTTTTAATTTCAGCAGCAGAATTAAACGAAAAACTTGAAAATGAAAATAACAGGCTGAAAATAATTGATGTCCGGAACAGTGCCAGATATCTGCTCGGACATTTACCAGAGGCAGTTAGTATGTGGTCAGATGATTTTTCTAATCCCGAAGGCTGGGTTGAGGGTTTAATTGCAGAACCTGAAGCTTTTAGTGCTGCAGCACAGGAAAAGGGAATAAATAATGATTCAGAAATCATAGTCTATGATGAAAACAGCGGCATCTGGGCAGCCAGACTCTGGTGGATTTTTAGGGTTTATGGACATCAAAATGTGAAAATTTTAGAAGGCGGCTATGATAACTGGAAGGCTGAAGATTTTGAAACAAAAATGCTGCCTAACTATCCAGAGGAAGGTAATTTTGTGGTTAAAGATGTTAAAAATGAATGGATCGTTAATTCTGATACAATAGCTGAAAACCTTGATAATGAAAATTTTGTAGTTTTAGATACTAGAACTGAGGCTGAATATTTAGGTGAAGAAACAAATTCTGGGGCTCCCCGTAAAGGCAGAATACCGAATTCTATTCACCTTGAATGGGATTCAGTATTAAATGAAGATTATACTTTTAAATCTGCAGCTGAACTCAAAAAGCTTTTTGAAGAAAACGGGATAACTAAAGACAAAGAAGTGATTGCTCCAATGTGCCACACTGGAGTCAGAGCAGCTCACAGCTTTTTTGCCCTCAAACTTATAGGTTATGAAAACCTCAAGTTATATGATGAATCCTGGGTAGGCTGGAGCAGCCGCAGTGACTTACCAGTAGAAAAGAAATAGTACGGTAAAACTAAGGGAAGAATATCAGTTCTCTTTTCCCAGAAAATTTTTGTTACTAAATAAAGCCAGAGTCTCTGACAGTGACTTTTCTGATTGAAAATACTTTAAGGTTTCAGCGATTAAGCTTTGAGCTGATTTAATTCCTTTATTGAAATGTTTTTCAAACTGCTGATATTTTTCTCTAGACCAGACTTCTTCCCTATCATTAAGGGCATAACTGTACTGACTTAAATCCTGAGGCAGAAGCAGATTTAAAATTTTAAAAAGATAATATTTTAAATAACTGTCTGTGCTGAACAGTTTGTGATATTTACGTAAATCTAAATACGAATCCCAGATTAGTTTTTGATCCAGACTTTCGCCAAGAACATTTTCAAAAATCAGCTGATAAAAATAATTTAGGCTGGCCCGGTATTCCTCTTTTAATTGATAATATGGCAGGGGGTTGACTGTTTTAGGATTTTGATTCCATTTAGCTTCCATTATATAAATATCGATACTGGCCTCAATTAATTTATGCTTTTCTCCGCGGCCCCCATTTTTTATAATAAAAGGATGACACTCTCGATCCAGAGCGTAATGGGAGATAAAACCAAGCAGATAAACCAGATTATTCTGCCAGTATTCAGACTCGGGGATCTCTGCCTGAAGATAAATAGCTTCTCTCTTAAATGAAGTTAAAAGCTCGGCAAAGACTTTTCTGCCGCTGAGCTGATGAACCATCTCCCCTTTTTCAGGACCCACTTTTGCTTTCTGCCAGGGTAAAAAATCATTGTAAAAGAAAAAATCTGCTCCCTGACAGCCGTAATTAAAAAGCTGATAGTTCTGGTTTAAAAGTGATTTTAGCTGATTAGCTTCCAGACCGGCCACTATTTCCTCTCCCGCAATTAAATGTGTCCAGAAATCAGGCATATTATGACCTCCCACTAGTTTTAAGCCTCAATATTTTTTAATGCTTTAACTTTTGGCTTCCTGTTTACCTTTTTCGACATCAACTCTACTCAAAAATATCATACCCAGTATGAAAAAAGAAGCAACTGCAATAATTCCATAACGGCTGGAGCCGGTTAGCTGTCCTGTATAGGCAAAAACGGTGGGGCCAACTATAGCTGCAAATTTGCTGGAAACTCCAAAAAAACCAAAAAACTCTGCTGATTTTGCTTCCGGTACCATAGCTCCATATAAAGAACGGCTTAAGGCCTGAGCTCCTCCCTGCACCATACCTACAATCCCAGCCAGAATCCAGAAATCAAGAGCTGAATCCAGAAAATAACCGTAAAAAGTAATTCCGGTATAAATAATTAAAGCCAGATAGATACCTTTTTTAGCTGTTATTTTTCCAGCAATTTTAGCAAAGATCAGGGCAAAAGGTATCCCGACAAATTGAGTCAAAAGGAGTGCACCTATCAAATCAGTCTGACCGATCCCAACTTCACGACCATAAATCGTTGCCATCCTGATGATAGTTCCAATCCCATCATTATAAAGCCAGAAAGCCAATAAAAACTTCCAGAGTTCTCGATACTTGCGGATATGGACAAAGGTTGATTTCAGCCTGCCAAATGCCATTTTAGTATATTTTCCCAGGGGAATTTTTTCGACTCTTTTTTCCGGGTCAGGAAGATATTTAAAAGCCGGTAAGGAAAAGATAAACCACCAGATGGCAACTGTAACAAAAGAAATCTGAGTTGCTGAAGTAACTGACCTGATCCCAAATAAAGCAGGTTTTGAAATCATCAAAAGGTTTACGGCCAGCAGCAGTCCACCTCCCAGATAACCAGCTGCATATCCCAGACTGGAAACATAATCTATGGATTCAGAATCACTGACATCTGTTAAAAAGCCGTCGTAAAATACATTTCCTCCTGAAAAACCAATATTAGCAATAATAAAAAAGAAAGAAGCAAGTAAGTAGTTGCCTTCGTTGACAAAGAACAAAAGTGCCGTGCCGGTAATACCCAGAAAGACAAAAAACTTGAGGAAAGACTTTTTCGAATCAGAGTAATCAGCAGCTGCCCCCAAAATTGGAGAAATAACTGCAATTATAATCATAGCAATTGTTTGAGTATAACCCCAGTAGGAAGTAGCTAAATTACCGGGTAAATTGATCCCGGCTACATCTTTATAAAATATTGGCAGCACTGTGGCTAAAATTACCGTGGCAAAGGCGGAATTAGCCCAGTCATACATGGCCCAGGCATAGACTGTTTTCTTTTGTTTATCCATTAGCTCACCCTCTTTAAAATTTTTGAAAGTTATTTGATAGATATTAAACTAATATTTTACTGCTTTTTGTTTAATAATTTGAGCAGCTTATTTCTAAACCGCTGGTCATCTGCTTCAGTTCTTTTTTTATGACTTGTATGGCGGCCACTGCGTTTCCTTTCCTTAAACTGGCGGTGTCTTTTGGCTAGAAGTCTTTCGATATTCTGATCGGTAAATTCGCGTCCAGAAAACCCGATTACTTTAGCTTTTCGGCTGAGAGAAAGGGCTGCCAGTCCGTAATCAGAGGTAATAACCAGGTCACCTGCTTCAATGTTATTACAGAGCACCATATCTACCGACTGAAAACCCTGATCAACTACTTTTAATGTCCCATAGTCAAGCTGATGCTGATGATTGAGGTCTGTATAAACTATTAATTCTATATTCTCTGTGGCAGCAACTTCTGTAACAATTGAAATCACCGGACAGCCGTCTCCATCAACTAAGATCCTCACTGCTTTTTAAACTCCACATAGTCAAGTTCTGCTTCTGAATAGCGAGCCAGAGTATAAAGCAGATCAGAAAGACGATTAATATACTTCTGCAGATCCCTGCTGATATCAGCCTCGCCTGCCAGAGTAGTAATTCTGCGCTCAGCTCTCCTGCAGATTGTCCGTGCCTGATGCAGAGCACCGCTGGCTTTTGAACTGCCGGGAATGATAAACATTGATTTTTCCTTTTTATTCATCTGATCTAAATAGTGATCAATTTTCTGCTCCAAAAACTCTATATCTTCTTCATTTATTTTCTCCGGAAAACTCTCCCAGTCCGGTGTTGCCAGCTCACCCGCCAGGTTAAAAAGCTTACGCTGAACTGAACGAATAATATTATAAACTTCTTCCTCTTCTACAAAATTTTTGGCAAAACCAAGTGAAGAATTGAGTTCGTCGATGGTACCATAGCTTTCAACCCGCAGTGAGTCTTTAGCTACCCTTGTGTTGTCAAAAAGACTGGTTGTTCCCTTGTCTCCGCTTTTAGTATAAATTTTCATTTGACCACTCCTTTAATGTGCAGTCACCGTTTACCGGCCCAATTTTTGGAAAAACATTAGTTTTTAATGTATTTAACTGCTTATTTTAGATTTTGAACTGATTGACTGCAGTTTTCAGTTCTTCTGCATATTCTGACAGCTTTTCTGCAGATGAAACAATTTCTTCAGTTGCTGCAATCTGTTCCTCACTGGCTGCTGCAACTATTCCCACAAATTCATCATCTCTAAATATTGGACTGGCAATAATGGTAATTGGGCGCACGGTCTCAAAACTTTCTGTCGGTTCTGAAAAAACCTGTTCTTTATTTGCTGTTACCTGCTGAAAATAACTCTGATCAGCAACACTTGTTTCAAACTGATTTGTATCCCTCATATTTCCATCTGGTCCAACTATAAATAAAGATTCTATCTGTGGATCATCATCTGAGATAGGCTTTAAATCATCATACTGCCGCTCCCAGTCCATACTTTTCATGCTGTCTAAATTACTTAAATTTTGAATTATCTTTCCTTTTTCTTCAGTCCAGAGTCTAATTGTTTCTACTGATTTCCTGGCTGAATTCTCTGCTTCTGACTGCAGGGTATTACTTAAAATATTTTCTGACTGTCTGAAAGCATAATAAGAACTTCCAGCAATTAATAAAAAGAGCATTAAACTGACTAAAATAATCATTTTAGTTTTGATACTTTTAAACATTTAATATTCACTCCCTGTAGGAATCATTTTACAATAATTATTAATTTTAGTTTATCACTTTATCTGCCTTTAATAAAGCAGAAAAGACCTGCTAATTAAATAAATAATTAGCAGGTCTATTACTTCGACAAATATTGACATAAAGCGGGTGGTTCCCGGTGCATGTACATTTTAATTTCAAGGAATAGTAACCTTTTTCTCGATCCGGTTAAAGAGATAAACAAATAAAATGATCACTACCAGGTAAATTAAAGCAACTATAAAATAAACATTAAAAAACTGATAGTTGCGGCTGGCAATTAATTTTCCTTCAGTCATTAATTCTCTGGCACCAATTACATAGGCCAGGGAGGAATATTTGATCATATATATAAACTCATTAGTCCAGGCGGGAATTACCCGGCGCAGAGCCTGAGGTAAAATAATATATCTAATTCCCTGCCATTTGCTCATTCCAATTGACTGAGCTGCCTTAAGCTGGCTGCCGCTGATTGACTGGATGGAGCCTCTTAAATATTCAGCCTGGTAGGCTCCACTGTTGATAATAAAGCTGATCACTGCTGCTGTAATTGGAGTTAATCTGATTCCATAAGCCGGCAGACCATAATAGATAATAAAAAGCTGAACTAAAAGTGGAGTTCCTCTGATAATCGAAATAAAAATCCGAACCACAGCTGAAACAAATTTATTACCATAAATCTTACCCAAAGCTAAAAATGTTCCCAAAATTGTACCTGAGAAACAGGAAATAATAGTTACGAAAACTGTGACTCCAAGTCCTCTTAAAAATAAAGGATAAAATTCTAGAAAAATATCTAGCATTAGTTCTCACCCTCACCGTATAGATCAGTCAGCTGAAAGAGAAATTCTTTAGTTCTTTTGTGATCAGGGTTGGTAAAGAGTTTCTCTGGATCACCCTGTTCAACAATATTGCCGCCTTCCATAAAAATTAATTCGTCAGCAACACTGCGGGCAAAACCCATTTCATGGGTCACAACCAGCATAGTCATTCCGTCTTCTGCCAGATTACGCATTACTTTAAGCACTTCTCCAGTCAATTCAGGATCCAGAGCAGATGTTGGTTCATCAAATAAAATTAGTTTGGGCTGCATTGCTAAAGCTCTGGCAATACCAACCCGCTGTTTCTGACCACCTGATAACTGGGAAGGATAAGAATCTGCATAATTTTCAAGTCCAACTCGCTCCAGT
>Ga0163227_100133_pt1 | contig 24826 bp, 25 predicted proteins | sample MSEWel2016_09_14_2_FD_113148 | JGI IMG/M metagenome (GOLD analysis project Ga0163227, IMG submission 113148) | Subsurface microbial communities from deep shales in West Virginia, USA - MSEEL Well Study Marcellus 5H_2016_09_14 ...
CCCAGTAGCCGACACTCGCGGCCCCTGGCGCGGGGGCGGGCAATGGTGGCAACGCGATCAACGCTGGTCCCGCGAAGAGTGGGACGTGCAACTCGAATCCGGCCCCTGCCTGCGCGTCTTTCGGGATCATTCTGGCTGGTTCGTCGAAGGACTTTACGACTGATCCAGGAGACCCGACTTAAATACCATAAAAGGCACCGAGGTCGAAGGGGCCATACTCCGCTTCGAGTCGAGACTTCACCCATGAGGCCACGTCTTCAGGGAGACCAATATGCTGAGGGAGCCCCTCGAAATACAATTTGCCGGGCACGAGTTCCTCGGATCCTCTGCCGAGGAACGCGATCCACCTGCCGTCGGCGCGATCCGCATCAGGATCTGTGGGAAGTTGGTACCGACACCCGAACAGCGCCGCACCGGCCTTGCGCTCTGGAGTTCCGGCTAAACGCACAAATAGTTCGAGGTCGACAAAGCAGCAGTCAGCGTCGTGGTTTGAGCCTAGCGGGTTTTCCGGATGCAGCGAAATTTCTCCGATTTGATGCGGTTTGTTGGCCTCACCAAGAGCTACTCGGCATCCCTGAGCCTGTGGAAGAGGCCGGCGTAATGCTTGTTGAGTTGCTCGATCTCACGTTTGCGCCGCGCCAGCCCCCGAGCGGCCTGGATGGCAACGCTCTGGCCGTCTCGCCCTCTGTGGAACAGATCCCAGAAGCGCACATGGAGGCGCTCGAGCATCTGGTTGCAGAGCCCGCAGGCCACGACCAGGTTGTCGGGGTGGTTGCCGGCTCGGCCAGATCGACTTCGCGGAACAATGTGGTCGATGGTGACCTCATGCTGTCGCAGCGAAATCCCGCAGTAGTGGCAGACAGGGCCGTCTCGCGCCAACACCTGCCTGCGGATATAAAGAGGCGTGTGATCAGGCATTTTCGACTAGCGGTTGCGGCGCCGATAGCGCTTGTAGCACGCGGTGTTGCAAAACCGCGCGGTGGAACGCTGCGCCTGGAAAACGATCCCGCACCCCTCGCAGATCACTTGACGGGACGCGAGACCTTGGGTGGCCTCCGCCTCGCGTTGGCGCCGATGATTTCGCTTTTGGATCGAGCTCAGGTAGCGGTCGGGGTGACGTTCTATCCAACGCCGGCTGTTGTCGGCACGCTGATCTCTCCGGCACTCGTCGGAGCAAAGCTGTCGGGCGCCGGATGCGAGAAAGCCTTTTCCGCAAAACTTGCAGGATCGAATGGTATGTTTCGGATGCACGCTTCGAAGAGTTCCATGGCACCGCCTTTGTTGGCGGCGCCAATGAAACACACGTCTATGCCGCGGCGTTGTACTTCTCCAGCTGCTGTTGCAGGTAGGTGTGCTGCAGGTTCAGGATCTTAAGGCACCTGTCCGCCGAAAACGGGACATCGGGCTGTTCATGGAGGTCCGCAAACCTTTCTCTGAAGGGCGGCACGAAGCGCCAGAGTGCGTTGAACCATGCTCTGTGGATGGCGGAGGTCGAAAGTTCGACTGCCATCGACATCGAATCGCTGAATTCCTTGAACCCATGGGCATCGAAAAAGACATCCTGCATGTATGAACGTCCGATGTAGTGGCCATTATACACCGCACCCCACGCGCATGCCGGCGGCTTCTGTCCGGCGAGGTAGAAACGCCGTGCTTCGCCTGATTGCTCTCGCACTTCCCGAGCCAGGCAGCGTTCATGATCTTCGAGGATCTGGGCACCGCGTGCATCCCAGAGGTCCTGGAGATTCGTGTAGAGTTCGTAGCGCTTCTTGTCCGACAATTCGCGTTTCTCTCCGGCCACGCTGCGGGGGATGTACAGTTTGTAGTACCCTTGGCTATGTTTTGCGTGGCAGATATCGGGATGTTCGGGCGTCTTCAGGCGCCATCCCATCCACGAGTATGCGTAACGTTCTTTTACGCCAAGCCGATCCATCAGGAGGTCCTTGAGCTCGTCTGAAAGCTCGGGCGGGGGAGTGGGTGTGCTCCAGTCACGCTTGGGCAGCCCAGCACGCTGCAGGAGGTAGTTGGCCTCGCTCTCTGCACCCATAAGGAACTGGAGAAACGGGCGAGGTGTCCTCGCGACCAGATCACGCCACTCCTGACCGCCTAGCTCCCAGACCTCGAAGCGCTCCCCGGAATCCGGGGCGAATGTTGCGATGGCGTCCTCTGCGGATTCGACGCTCTCGTATATGGTCGAGTTAGACCCGAAAGGCGGATCCATCAAGCGGGCCTCCATAACGCCCACGAAGTGTATTGCTTTACTGATCACCACGAAAAACGATTTCATCGCTAGTTACGTTGGTAGTTGATGTTGAAGGCGAGATCCGAACGGTCTCGCGTGACCGAACCTTTCGAGGATACTGCAGTTCGCAAGAAGCGGCGGCAATCATGAAAGGGATGCCCAAAGATACAATGGCACAAGACGAAGGAACGCGGACGGGCAATCCTGAGAAAACCCCGGGATACCCAGAAGTTGACCGCGAGCTAGGCGACGCCTACCGAGCGATCTTCAACGCTCGAAGCCCAGCGAAGCAAACGCGCCACGAAGGCGCGCACCCCCGCAGATGCACAAAGCGGCGGCAAGGCTTTGCCCGTGGCTTTGTCTGCGCTCTCCACGATCGCACGAAGGTCTCCCTCGGCTTTGGCATTCACCAGATCTGAGAGCAGAATCTGGGGGTTGCCGCGGGAATCGAGCGCAACGCTGTAGCGTTGGTTTTCACTTGGGTAATAGGCCTCCATCGACCCGTCATCCTCGAAACCTTCGCTGCACAATAGAATATAGCCCAGGCCGCTCTGCTCCAAAGTGAACTGAAGGGTGCCAACGTCTCCCATGTGAGCTTGCTCCTTCCCGAAAACCAGACCACTGGGGGCTTCTAGCCACAAGTCCAGCCATGGCCAAGCCTCGCTCCAATCCGAACCGTCGTCCGACTCCGACCCATCGTGGCTAAGGCCTAAAGGCGCTCCCAGAAGCGTCCGAAACGCCTGAACCCGAAGGTCGAAGTCCATATCTTCGCTGGCGATCGCTCGCAGCATGCCTTTCAGCTGGACAACCGATTCGAGGGATCCGCGAATCTGAATAGAAACTGTAGAGTAGAAGCTCATGCCATTAGATACAGCCCACTCGACATCCTTTCAGGCGCGTATCTACCGAAGGTGCGGCAGGAGAACATTTCGCCAATCCACTGCGACAAAATCCTGCAGAGAACCGCACTTGTGAGATTCTACGCTCCGCTCCCGGAGGGCGTCTAAAAAAACCGCTGCCGGCGTTGCCCGAGAACGGGGTTGAGCAGAGATCTAAGTTTAAGCGAAAAGCAGATCGTCGAGGTAGTCGGGTTCCAGACCGAAATGTTCGTAGCAAACATCCATAGCTGCCACGTCGTCTCCACTCTCAATCAGATCGTTCAGCTCTTCATGCGCGTCAAAAATCAGTTTATCTGCTTCCTCCGGAGAGTGTCCTTGATCGATCAAAGTTTGCTTTAGAGATAGTCGGTTCATGCAATAGCAGATACAAGGAGAGTTCACATCATATCTGCGGGTTCCGTAACATGCTTCTCGTAATACCGACTGACCACCCATAGATCCACAACGCTCCCTGCACATAAACGATCGACCACACTCTTGTCCTCCAGGAGCACTGTATTCTGGACCCGACGCAACTCTTGCCGGATGCGTTCATCTCCGTGCCGTAGAGACGGCGCAACGCGCGCTGCGCCGCGACCAGGTAGCACACGCTCGAGTTATTCGGCTGCCAGAGCTTTCGCTTTCTCAGGGTCTCTTTTCCAGGCGAAGTAGGAGGAACGACTGATAGCCATCACACTCAACCGCTCAACAAGGTGCAGATCCCATTCGTAGGCGATGCGGAAGCAATCATGCAGCGAAACTGTCTGAGCAGGCACGGGGACATCCTGGAGTCCAGGGCTGGACTGGACCGTCAGAAGCAGGGCTGCGCAGCAAGTAGAGCCAAAAAGAGAGGGTTTAGAGCAGGCCTTAAACTTTAAATATACTTTAGTACAATAGTACTTTAAAGCGCGGGGATGTCGACCTCGTACCGTTGATAATCAAATACTTATAATGGTTGCGCACCAAATCGGGGACCATCCCTGCACCAAATCGGGGACCACCCCTGCACCATATCGGGGACCGAATGCACCAAATCAGGGACCGGGAGCACTAAATCAGGGACCGGGAGCGCACCAAATCAGGGACCGATTCGAGAGAGGAAAGTCGAAGCACCATATCGGGGACCGAATGCACCAAATCAGGGACCGCAGCATCGGTCGCCAGAAAGTCCAGGAAGAAGGAGCGTGAAGCTGGGCGAAGGCCAGCCGGTCGATCAATTGGCGTTGGCTTCGTTGAGCCGCTCAGCTGCGAGCACTTGACGGGCTTCGGCGGCCATGCTGGCGGTAATATACCGCCCGCGCTCTTGCCGTGGCACAACAGTCGCCGCCTTGCAAACAGTATGCAACCGCGTGCGAAATTGATCGCTGCCCCAATGGTGGTAGCTTCCATCCGGTCGCTTGGCATAGCTCGCGTATGCGCGCGCCAGGAACAGCTCGATGGCCGCAAAATCGGCAGTGGTAAGGCCTGCAACCTGGCAGACCAGGTCCACACACCATTCAGGAATCGCATCCACACGGTGGAATTTCGCCCGAATGTAATGTTCGGGGGCTCCGTTCTCACGAAGAAAATCTGCCAGAGAGTGTTTGATCGAGTTGCCTACCGGTCGAGCCACCACAACCTGCTTCAGGGCATCAATTTCGATGCGATACATCTGGTCGGCAATCCAGCAATCTCCAGATAGGGGAGAAATGTAGCGACTGAAGAACTCGCGGTAAGATCGCCGTGTCACCTGCCATTGTTCCTTGAGCGTATCGAACTGGATCTCGATTTTCTCCGGAACGGCGGATCCCAGGCTATGCGCCACGAGCATGAAATAGAAACTCTTTTGGGCTAGCGTAGCCCCGCGTAGATAATCGAGATCGACACGAATCCACTCCGACTCTGCCGCGGTAACCGTTCCTTCTTCGAGCCGATCAATCGTGCGAGCGCGTTTCGCAGCGGGCGATTGGATATTCGAGAGATGACCCAACTGGGCGGATTTGTATGCCCACTGCAGAATGCGAGAAGATTGAGTGAGATTGCCGTTCTCATCCACCTTCGAGATCCACAAATTGTGTACCTCCTCAATCATCTGGCGGAACTTGGCATATTGGCCTTTCCCGGGGGAATAGCCCAGCGCGAGCCGCTTCAGCGACAGCTCGCCACTGTATAAGACGCACAAAAGGTGCTGGTATTTGATACACGCTTCCGCACATTCGTGTGCCATCACGTCGGAACGTGTCACATCGTGCCCTCCTATCACGAGCTGCATACCGCGGTCGGTTACCCGCAAAGGGCCAGTTGGCTGCAACGGCCACGCCGCAGATAGCAGCATTCGGGGCACCTGAGCAGATTCGGGGTAGGGGAGGTGACTTGAGTTACGCACGCTCCGCCTCCTCCAGGTCCAAGTTCATCTGCGATGAACGCTGCCGGCGTGCAAGATAGGCTTCACGGGCCCGGCGGGCTTGGGCAAACCGGATTTCCTGCTCAGTCAAGCCTACCATCTCCCGCGCAGCGGCGGTGAAATCGTAGCTCCGTTGCTTGCGGGAGGTCTTCCGCAGATACCGCTTCTTCACGAGGGCGCACATGTGCAGATGCGCGGCTGTTGTCGTTATCTCCAGCCGCTGCGCGATTTCCGCAAGGGTCGGGCAGTGCCCGTCGGAGCGGAAGTAGTCGCGCACGATGTCCAGGGTATCGGCTTGTCTTGTGGACAGCTGTAGAAGTGGAGCCATTTCGATCACAGAGGAACTTTAACTGAGCGTCCCAGAAACTGTGATAGAATCCATGGTATTTACCTACCCTTCAAGGTGAAAACTACCCTTAACAAAAAGGACAAATACCGTTGTAGTTCAATTCATTAAGCAAAAGATGTGAAAAACTTCCTAGCCCAACGAGACCCCCATCGATAATTTGTTCGGAAAGCGGATTACCATGCCTTCTCAGAGGTGGCGGCCGGGCCTTGCAAGCGTAACGTCGCATACTTCCATGAGCCGCGGACGCACGTGTTCAAGAGGCGCAAAAAACAAATGCCGGCAGTCGCTTTGACGATCGTGGACATGAACGAGGTACGACCTCAGGCCCGCCTGCGGCTTGAACTCGACCTCGAGTCCACATGCGGTCGAAAACGTTCGGGCGGCCACGCCGGCGGGGTTTTCGGGGTGCCACGAACCCGGGAGAGATTGAACCATCTGGGCCACCGTCCACTGCATGCCATCAGATACAACCTGTATCGACAATTGGGCGCGTCAGTTGACGCTTGAGACGAATGTAGCGGTGTAGGATAGCGCCAAAGACGTACAGGACGCCCGCATCCGATGTGACCGAGACGATCCCTCGTGCTTCGGAAGTGCAGGGATCGAGACCAATTGGCCGCGGCCTGTAGTTCCACCGTGTGGGAATGGGAAAACTACGAAAGTAGAGTAATTCGCAAACGGCACGCAGGTACCTTTGAGCCCGATTGTCCCGCAAGAGATGCGCGTCTGTTCGCATCAGCTCAAGCAGCCAACTCAATAAGTAACGCTGTCGGGGCGATAGGTCGGCGCGGCAAAGATCACGGATTTGGCGAGTCGAGGCAGTAGCCATAGCTAATTAGAGTTTAACTGGGAAAAGAGAAACCCGCCGCCGTTCCGTAAAAAAGAGTTCCAGAAAAACAACCAGTTTAGGACCGCCGCAGTTAAAATTGCAGCAATGGAAACACAAGACGTCGAAACAATCCAGCGACCTCCCTCCGCGAACCTGTATCCAGCCCCGGTCGATGTCTCCCAGGCGGAGCTCGATCGATTTCATGTGTTCGAAAGAGCCGCGGAAACGGTTTGGAAGGTCTATTGGTTCGTCAAACAATACGGACCGGTCACACGACAGCAAATCGCAGAAAACCAATCCATCAACGATGCGTTGGTTCACAAATATCTCTCATGGCTCCAATCCAAGGGAGTCGTCGAAGCCACATCGAAGGAGAAAAGAGCCATGCGCTTCGTGTGGTCAGGCGATGACTCCGGGCTGAACAACACATTCAAGGCGGATCCAGGCCCCCACCTCAGCGCCGCAGAAAAGTATTTGCTGGATGCTTTTCCCCAAGGACAATGGCTCGATCGGGTGGCCCTCCAACGCCATACAGGTTTCTCCGCAGAAAAAACCAAACGCATCGTTCACGGGCTCAAGGTACGCGGCGCATTGGCCAGACGCGAACAGTTGCGGGGAAATCCGCTCTATGCCTTGGCAGGGACACCATTAGAAATGGTCCCGGCGTATGAGAAAATCATCTCGTTTCTGTGCGATAACCCGTGGTCAAAACTCGATCTGATCTCAAAACATCTGGTAATTCCAGAGAGCATCATCAAACGGGCCGTGAAGCGCTTGCGCGACAGCGGCGAGGTTGTCGCCTATCGTATGGGGGCCTTCTACTTTGCCTTGGCCGGCGAAAGCCTACCGTCAGCGAACATCCCAAAGGTAAAACCAATTATTGAGTACCTGCGCCTGCACGGCCACGCCAAAAGGCCCGCACTGGCCGGCGTCACTCTAGCGAGTTATCCCACCTTAACCCGCATCATAAACCAGTTGATCATCGAAGGGATTCTGCGCGTCGAGGCCAAGGGAAGACAGCGTGTCTACAAACTGGCGGTGAACGACGGACGCCGATACCCCTCCCTACACGGATCCGATGTGATGCAGCTGATTCCCCACGAAGGGACGATCCCGCTGGATTCGATCCATTTGCCCAACCGGAGCGGAAAGGCAGCAGAGACGGTCCAACACCTCGCGGAAATGGTGGCCGCCGGCCACCTAACCTTGGTCCAACGATGCCCAGCAATCATCGCTCGTGCCAACCAGTCTGCTCCGCATGGACAGAACCACCCCGTCCCTCGGAACGCCGCGTAGAATGACCAGGAACACCGCACATAATCAATGACCGATGGAGACGCCGGTGCTCTCGATTACCAAATTCGGATTTTCTCGAAAGACTCCCTGCTGCCAACGCTTGAGGGCCGTTGCCGAGTAATGGATGCGAACGCAAAACTGCAAACTCGACCATGGGTTCTTTAGTCTTTCGACAGGATCGATACGCCCGAGGATCGGATTGCCAAGGTAGTAGAAGCGAGTCATGTCTTTCGTCCACTCATGGAGCACGTCAGGTAGCGCGGAACGATCGAGACCAGTGAGTCGGGCCACGCCATTCGCTTCCTCAGGTATAAAATAGGCGGTTTGGATCTGCGTCTTGGTTCCGTTTTCAAGGCAGGTTCGTGGCGCCGCCGACCGAACCGTTCTACCTCCGTGACAGTCAGCCTCAAACCGACAGATCACAGGACAATGCTCGGCCCCGTGAAGAATGTTACTCGAAAGCATGCGAGAAGAGTTCTCGAACCCCGAAACAAATGCCTTGTGATCAACCATTAACTCACCCGCTGCGATCGCCGCTTTCAGCAGAGGCAAATTGATCCGGATGCGCTCCCTGAACCAGGCGAGAATGTTGTCTGCTTCGGCGCGAAATTCCTCGTTTGCCAAAGCCTCAATCACTCGAGCCTGATTCGATCGCGCCAGATAGAGCCGCTGCCGGCGCAGTTCTTCTATAGTGCCATAGCATCCGCTCTCACGAAAGGAACGCAGATCGGTCAACGTTTCTCCTGCGACCTGAACCGCGCTTCCAGGGTTCTCAAGGATTTCTGGAGAGATTGATGATCCGTACCGATCCACCATCCAGTCATTGCACCCCGTCCGACCGCCTACGTCCGCAGGGCCCTCCCAATTGGATCCATTTTTTCCAAAGCGACACAATTCACCCAGGCGCAAATGCTCGAGCTGTCGGTCCTCTGTGCGAGCAATCCCAGCAGGGGTTTCAGTGTTGCCGGTCGGAGGCGGCAGGAGCCCAGGGCCGTCAGCGCTGTGTTCCATGATTCGTAAAAGGTCGGGATTCCCAAAGGACTGGACAGTAGTGGACAGCTCCGCTTCCGCCTCTTCTTTGCTCCAATACTTATCGTACAAGAGATAGGCAACTAATAGCACCCAAGCGACTTCTTGGCCCTCGAGTGATTTGAGTGATGTAGTCGCCATGACCCGTCCAGATGGCCGCTTCAGCGCATAGCTTGGTGCATCCTGAAAACCAGAAATGCGCGATTGGCGGCCTCCTCCCGACGCGAGACGTGTTTCGCGAAAAGAGAACATGCTTTTCGGATAGAAACGTTCTGCGTAGCGTCTTTCAAAATCGCGACCGGGATTGCGACGCATGTGCTTTTGATCGGCGCAGGCCAATCCGTTTTGCTCAGTAAGGAGAATGAGAGCCCCTCCCGCTCGGAGTGCCCACACAAAATAGGAATACTCCGCGACCGCACGATCGATGATGGCGCACAGCGTGAGACCATCCACTTTCTGACAAGCCAACGCACAAAGTAGATCGTGGGGCGTATCTGCCGTATAAACCCACTCATTGAGTCGAAAGCTACCCCGGTCTCCCAAGCCGCGAGAGAACTGATGAATTTGGAGCTGGTCCAGTTCGAGTTCGGCCGAATCCAGCAGATCACCAATTTTGGTGTCTCCCAGGTAGTCATCGACGACATCCGCGACACCAAGGGTAGCCGCTGCGCCGGCTACAGCATCACGAATGGGCTGTAAGGCTCGTTGTACCTCGTCTTGAGCAACAGCGTCGCGTATCATTTGTACGCACACCGTGCACTCCTGCAGCTTCGGCGCCCCCTCCAGCACCTCCCGGAGGGAAAAGCAGGTATCATCGGCAGCTATCTCCGCGAGGGATGCCAGGCACAGCGCGACTTTCATCGGGTCCTCACCCTCAAGCTTCCGGTGAGCAGCCAACGGCAGATGCCCGCTGTTACCAAAGCAGTTCCGCCACGCGGCTCTGGCATCGTATATCCTCTTTTGGGCCCCACTCGAAAGGAACTGTTCATCCAATGAATCCATACGATGAGATACAGCCTCCCTGAAGGCGAGATCACCCAATCCGGCGGAACACGTCGTTTCGTTCCGAGGGCGATAGCGGTGCTGAGACACCCGCACAATTACGGGCTTCCGCCCACGCCGCATCGACCAGAGCTTGCACTTCCGAGCATTCGGCGGGGGAAAGACGACGATTTTCATGCTGCCATTCGCGCAGCGCTTCCCGCTCATCTCCGCAGAGGTCCCGGCACGTGAGAACCTCGGCAGCAGCATCTTGAAGGTCAGCATTTTGTTCCATGCGTCCAGATACATCTAGATGACATCCTCTCACGACTTCCGATCGCCAGTGGTCCAGCAGAAGCGAATAGTCGGCCGGCAGCCCGCCCAGACGGATTTCGGCGTGCCGAGAAACTCACAGGAAAAGCACCTGGGAGTGTTCAGCTGGGGATCCAGCGGTGACACGATACCGTGTCCAGCCGTGACACACTTCGGCAAAATCAAAGGTCACCACGTCCAGCGGTGACACAATTGAAGGGGTTTTGCATTCCAGAGATGACACATTCTGCATCTCCTAGGCACTTTAGGATGCCGCATCTATAATCCAGCGGTGACACGATCTGCCTTCTCCAGCGGTGACACGGCGAATTCCAGCGCTGACACGGAAATCGTCCAGCCGCGACACGATATCTTCCACTTGTGACACCGGATATTCCAACAGTGACACAGTTCACTCCAGCGGTGACGCGATACGAACTGTAAGGATATATAGACCAATGACTTAAAGCCGCATTCAAACTCTTTAAAAAGGTACAAAGGTACACACGTACAAATTTCGCTATTTCTATGGGTCGAACTCAAATACCTCTCGGCCTCTGAGAGATTCCTGTAAAATGTGTCATCGCTGGAAAGACCGCGCAGCTCCTGTTTTGTGTCACCGCTGGAAGGTCCGAGTCCTTAGCCCCAAAAGCGAAGTGTGTCACTGCTGGAAGCCTTTCATACTGATTACATTTTGGAGGAAATGTGTCACGTAAAACCGAGATTGACACGCTTGCGTACGTATGTACCTCTGCCCATATTGCAGCAACCCATCGAAAAAGTCGATAAGGTCTCCTACAAGGCCAGCGGATCGCTGATTTTGAGCGGTAGTCTTCGTACAAAAGCCCAAGCGAAGTGCTATCACGCTCTTTTGGTCCTATCGCAGCTAAAAAAATGGAAGTATGACGATCGCGGCATGATGCGTGTCACGGTTGGAGAGCTGCATCGCCTGACCCGGCACGCATGCGGCACGTGGCAAGAGTATCGGGATACCCTGAACTCGATCCGGACGACCGCCGAGTTGGACTGGGGGGCACTGAGCGAGCTCTCCAACGGACGTTTCGCTCGATCAGGAAAAGTGTCTGTACTGTCGGAGGTCCACGTCGACCTCGACCTCATAGGAGAGGCCAAGGAAGTGGTCTTTCGTATCCCTCAGGACCTGCTGGAAGACGTCATTCGCCCTTCCTGGTATGGTCAGGCCGATCCTGCGATCCTCTTCCGGCAACGGAGCAACTATGCGTTCCACGCTTACCTCTACGCCTGTCTCACCGTGATCGAGAAAGACGCGTCAAAGGACACTTTTTTCAGCCCCGCATATTCGATGGATCAATGGCGCGATATTTTGGGTGTCGAGGAGGGCATCAATACTCCTCCCAACCAGTTCCGCCGCAATATTTTCCGGCGAGTCGAGGAGCAAATCAAGAAGACCACAGAAGACACGGAAACGCCTCTGGAGATTCAGTTTTTCGAGACGAAGAAAAGATCCAAACTATATCAGATGCGCGTCAAGCGCTTGCCCAAGCCCAGGCTCGAAGATCGGGCGCCAGAGCCGGCCGCAGTGACAATTTCCGAAGACGAACGAGGGCAGCTCTTCCTGAAGCATTTCGTGAAGGAAATCGCGGCCTACCTGAAAAGTGAAAAGGTCACGGATATCGATCGCGACATGCAACAGACTCTGATGGCCGACAAGGTGTCGCTCAACCAATTTCAGGTGGAGTATTTGATCTCTACGGCGTTTGGAATCTCAGACGACGATCCGAGACGCCGAGCCTGGGACAAATTGGATGTCTGATCCCCTCCAGCGGTGACACATTTGTTCGGTGTGTGTCACCGCTGGACAGGAAAGCGGGCAGGGAAGTTCCAGCGATGACACACTTTGGAAACCCAGAGGCGGATGTGGAAAATTATCCAAAGTCCTTCCGTGGAGCAAACCGTGTCAGCGCTGGACTTTCTTTGCGATTCCAGCGCTGACACACTTATGCCGCATCCCGCTCCCGGTGCAGCGCCAGGAACTTTTGTAGCTTGCGCGCAAGTGAGTGGGAAAAGACGCAGTCGATGCGCGACTTGTAGAAGACCAGGCTAAGACCGCTCCCGAGGTCGCATCGGAGTCTACTTTTGATGTCGCGCCCATCGCAGACTCCTGCGGAAATATCCGAAATAGCTTTCTCCCAATCCTGCGGGTTATCAACTTCTGCCCATGTGCCAAAAGTGCCCATGCTCCTGGCCAGGTTGTGCAACGTATCCCACGAATGATGCGAGTAAGTAAAGCGACTGGTGATCACCCTGACTGCGAAGATGCAGGCGCTGCGCGTCTTACGTGGCGCTTGATCGGCATTCGTGCTTGGGTAGGCGAGGAAGAGCTTGAAAAGCTCGTCAGCAGCGGCGGAAAGGGCCAGTTGGGCGCACTTTTCCTCCCCGTATTGCTGCAGGAGCCACTCAACCAACTCCATCGGCCGAAAAGCCATGCTCTTATCGAGCAGGTCGTTGTCAGGAAAAAAGTGAGCCCGAACCTCCTGTAACGGGAGTTCCGCCCGATAGGCCACATTCCGGGAAGAACCGGCACCATCCACCAGCTCCCGAAAGACCCGCTCAACCTCATGTCGAAACTCTTTCTCCACTGGAGTGGAGAGCGCGTAACGCCTCCAAATACGATCACAACCGGGAAAGGCTTGCCGGAGCTGTTCAGTATATCGCTCTTCCAGGGCGTGAGCCTTTTCCAACACATCGCGCATCGCGGCGAGGTGTTGTTCGCAGATGCCTGCATACGTCTGAAGTTGTTCAATACTGTCGATTTTCATGGGGAGAGATACGTTTGGATTAGGCGCAGTGTGTCAGCGCTGGACACAATGTTTGTGACTCACGCCCGGATGAGGTACTCTTGGGGTTGCATCTCGTGCGTCACGCGAATGACCTTGAGCTGACCGTCCCGGACTGCGCGGAGCAATTCGCCGTGCGTGCGCTTGTCGCGGGGTAGACTCCGTGCGTAGATCAGCGTGCCAGACACGTATCCGAGCGCGATCCCGCTCACGGGAGCTCCCGTAACCGGAAAGGGCAGTTGTTCCATGTGCTGGCGGAACCAGGTCTTGAGCCGCGCGGTCGGCTTGGGCATGGCTTTAGGAGCTGAACCGTAGTTCTGAGCGGCGGGGAGCCGGCGCCGCAGCTCTTCCAGGCGATTAGCGGTCACGTCAACAGCAGGAGAAAAGGTGCAGGTCATATACCGCAGATACAAACGCTGTTTAAGCCGCAGCCTCATGCGCGAACAGCGCGAAAAACGTCTGAAGCGAGCGCGCAACCGCATGGCCGAAGAGGAACTTCACCTTCTGCTTGTGCAAGCGGACCTCCAGACCGGGCATCACGCACCGCATCCCCGCCGAGATCGTTTTGCCGTCAAAGGTGCCTGTGGCCACCTCGCGCAGGCAATTCTTCCACTGCACACCATCCGGTAGCTCGGCCCAACCGGCGAATATCTGCAGCAGGTGGCCGATCTCGACCAGCGACTCGCGGTCTCGATAACAATATTCGAAGCCATTTTTGGGGAATGAGTCTTGGGCGCAATCCACTTCAAAGATGACGGCCTGCGCGGTCACCTTGGGCGGGCGGTTTCCCCGCCACCCAGTCAGTTTGCGGTACAGCTCGGACGCGGCATTTTGGAGGACCATGTTTTCGCCTTGCCCGTTGCCATAGCGACATACGAGCAGGTTCACGAGGTCCGTAGCGCGGAAGGCTACATACCATAAGGAGGTTTTGGTCTGAAAGGATTTGGCCTCATTCAGCAGGTCTTCTACGGGCAAATCCAGACGGTAGGGCGCCGAAAGCAAATCCGAAGCCATCGCAATCACCCGCCGATACACCATCTCCGCCTGCTTTTCCAGATGGTGATTGAGTGCATCTGCCAGAGAGAAAGCAGCAACCCTGATAGGCGTATCTTGGCCCAGCATAGTCGAATGAAGGTGCTGGGTCATCAGCGCGTCGCAGTCACGAACGTGGTGCTCGCGCCCAGTATTCGCGATCATGGAGCCCCGGCACCGCCCCACGAGTGACACAATCTTGGATGGGGGAGCTGCGGTTCCGAACAGACGAATAGGCAGACATCCGCTTCGGGAGCCCGTTTCCGGTCAGTGGTGGCCCCACGGGGAAATGCTCCCGTTTCCAGTGTAGACGATCCGACCATCGCGCCAATCAAATTGGAACTCATTGGCGTATATCTCAGGCCCATCAATCCACTGGACCTCCCCGGGTTCCATCGCCTTGAAATAGATTTGAACCATCGGGCTGCGGGGATGAGATGCGGACACTCCAGGCTCTACCTCTTCCAGTGCGACTTTTTGATAATAGATGTCCGTGATCCCTTTTGCTATGCGCTCGCCTTCAACTCGGTTGGCGTGGCGGCGTATCCCTCGATAAGTTGGCAGACCTACGAGGGTGATAATGGCGATGATCGACAACGTGATTATGATCGACGCCAAGGAGAAACCTCCCTGGGGGAGGCGCGAACATCGGGAGTGTGATTGATGGCCCATCAAAGACAATTTTAACACGCAAGCTGCGGAATTGGTTGTTTTGTGGGTTGGGCAATGGGGCGCCACTGCGCTGGAGTAGCAAATCCAGCTTGATCCCCAAGACAGAATGGGGCGTATCGTGGATCTTGCCTGGACGGGGAGTCTGACAGCTGCGCGTTTCGGAATGTGGTAGAACCTCGAGAGAAGGCGGTTGGCCTTTCGAACCTTCACCACTGCGTAAGACGGAGTCTTCTCCACGAAGAGACGATCCGAGACAAGCCGCCCGGCCGGGGTCAGGTGCTTCTCATACATAGGGTAAAGGCGGGGGATTCGACTATTTCACGCCGAGACTGAATCCTTGAGCCACTCCGCAGACGAATAGTAGTGGAATTCCGAAGTGGAAGGAGCGGACTCCGGAGACGTTATCGTGCAGTGGCAGAGAGGAAAGAGCTCGCCGTCGAGGAAAAAGCGATTTCCGGTTTCGAGCCGCACTTCGTCCCATGTCGGGTCGTAGAAGGCCAGAGCAAGGGCGAAGCTGCGGCGTTCCCCCTCGCCCGAGGCATAGACCCGCGGGCGCTGGTCGGCAGCCTTGTACAAGCGTTGCAGTAGCAGCGTGCGGGCTTCAGCGATTCCGCTGGCCTCAACGGTCGGAATGTAGGGGCTCGGCTCCTTGATAGCCGCAACCGAACCGTCTTCTCGAAGCGCGAAATATTTCTTTTTAACGGACATACCCAAAGATACAGAAGTCAATAGATATAAAACGGCGCCAGACTCCTGGTAGTCCAGCGCTGGCAATTGGCGCAGGTTGGAAGGGGGACGACTAGTCGATGGCGGCGAGGATTGACTTCGCTTCTGGGTGATCACCCGCAAAGTTCCGCAGGTAGTGGAAGTGATCGACGACCAGGTCGTCATAGGTTCGGGCGGCAAGGTGACTCAGGGCATAGAGCGTAACAATGATGCCAGCGGCGTCGCGGCTCACCTCTCCCGAGAAACCGTTTTCGCTCGACAGAGTGATTGGGCCAGCGGCTTGAAGGGCGAGATATCCGCTCTTCGGTACGTTGTAGAAGTCCCACAGTCCGCCTGCATAGCTTGGACACAACTTCCGCATAAAGCTGTACACATAGCGCTCGCCGAGCATGAAATTACGGCCAAAAAGCCGTGGGAGGAAGTCGGGGCGGGCGGATTGGGGAACAAGGCGGGCGGACGTTTCAGTGGCAGTGTTTTCCATCCACCAGAGATACATCTGGTGGCCCGTTCCTTATCCTCTAGTCCTCCGCTCGCTCGCCAGCCGGTGCCATTTTCACGATACGCGGGTGGAAGACGGCCAGCGGCTCGACGAGATCCTGCTGTGCCGCCATCACAGTACCAATGTCCTTATAAGCAAAGGGCACTTCGTCGAGTCCGGCAGAAATTAACTCGACCTGCCGCTCAGTGAGAAACTGCCGAGCGGTCTCCCAATCGAGTGTCTTCTTCGCCTGCTTCCTGCTCATCACCCGTCCGGCGCCGTGGGACGCACTACAGAGAGATGTAGGTTCGCCCTTGCCCATGACGACAAATCCCGGAGTGGCCATACTGCCGGGAATGATCCCGAGCACTCCTCTGTGAGCGGGGGTCGCGCCCTTTCGGTGCACAATTAGTTCGCGGTTTTCGTGCAACTCCTTCCATGCGAAGTTGTGGTGATTCTCAATATCGAGCAGCACCTCAGCGCCCAGGCATTGTGCGATCGCACGATGAATGCACGCATGGTTGGCCGCGGCGTAGTGGCCCATGAGTTCCATCGCCGCCCAGTATTCCTGGCCTGCATCCGTGTCGAGTCCGAGCCAGCAGAGATTGCGCAGGTGATCCGGGATTCCGGGATGCGCCGCCTTGGCGATCTTGCTGTAGTGCTGGCAAACGGAGGCGCCAGTTCCGCGGCTACCGCTGTGCGAAAGCAAGGCGAGATAGGTGCCCGGGGCGACCCCGGCCCGTTCGTCCGTGACCATAAGCTCACCAAACTCCACGAAATGGTTGCCGCTGCCGCTGGTTCCAAGTTGCGACCAGGCCCGATCCTTGTTCTCGAGTGTGACCGGCGAGACGGACCAGTCACGGTCCATAACATCGTGCGCTCGCGGCTTGGCGAAATGGGCGCCCACCCCGAAACGGGTTTCTTGCTCCAGGGCGGCGCGCAATCGAGCGCGGCCTATTTCCTCCCGGAAGGTCTCGATCGGGAGATCCAGAATCGTCAGCTTCATCCGGCAGGCGATGTCGACGCCGACGCCGTAGGGAATGACTGCATTGTCGGTCGCCAAGACGCCGCCGATGGGCAGGCCGTAGCCAAGGTGGGCATCGGGCATAAGGGCCCCGCGCGCCGCCACCGGTAGCTCAATCGCGGCCATCAGCTGCTCGATCGCCTGCGATTCCAGCCCGCTGCCCCAGATGCGACAGGGAGCGGGCTCTTGGCGGGCTGAAAACGTGTATGACGTGGGCATGTGCAGAGATACTGTTTTTCAAATCTTGCGGAAGCGTCGTCGGCCCCTGACGATCCGCCACGGCAATTGATGCCTTTTGCGACAAAAAACGTGTCAGTTCATGAAGGAAGGGGGGCTTTCCTCTTTCCACTTATCTACGGCTTCAATGAGTTGTTTCGCCTCGGGTACATGGCCTTCGTGAAATCCGACTTCGTCTCCATCATAGAACCACTGTCTCGTCGAGACCCGCCAAACCTCGCCGACCCGGCGCACCCACACGACCTCACGGTAAACATTAGAACCCACGGAATACGTGATGAATGCTGCTCCGATATCATCCACAGTTTGAACATCGGTGACTTTTAGCGTCTGCAGCATTTCTTCGCGGTGTTGCTCAACATATGTGGCTCGGTCTCCTAACTTCAAAGATTGCCAATAAGTACTTTCTCCTAGATGAGAGGGAAGCGCCCATTTTTGGTACTTGTACCAAGCGAGCGTTAGTTCCGGAATGGTGTCCGGAACAACGAACGCCGGTTCATCTGGGGGCCGATTGGGCCAGTATTTTCCGCCTGCGAAAGCGAGCAAAAGCAAAGCCAGGAGGCCAATAGAAAGCAGTATCTTCTTCATGTCGTTCGACGGTAAGGGGATCGAGGCGAAAAGAAAAGCGGTTATTCTTTGAAGTTAAGCCGCAAGCGTGGGCGTGTGTTCCTTAAGCGCATTCACAAATCGCCCGAGAATTGTATCCAGGTGCAAGAACTCTTCTCCTTCAAATTCGGGCTCTGCGAAATCGAGGCCGGCGCATGCGGAGTCGTTTTTGTGGCCGACCATCTGTGCTTGGTATTCGTCGATAGAGCCCTTGAGGTGGAAGAAATGAAACTCGACCTCGCTCTTTTGCTGGGGCCGCAGCACTCGGGCCTTGGCTTGGTTCTCGGTCTTGGCGGTCCAATCGCGCTGGGCGAAAATCACGCGGTCGGCCTGGTAGAGATTGAGCCCGGATTGCGTCACCCCGAACGAACCGAACAAGACGGGCAACTCATAGTTCTTGAAGGCGGTGAGGGTACGGCTGCGTTGGCGTTGAGGAATCTGGCCGTGACACATGCCCGAGCGGATGCCGCGCTGCTCGCAGAAACGCTGAAGGCGATCGAGGAGGGCAGGGGAGCGGGCAAACACAATCGTGCGGTGGCCGGCTGCGGCAAAGCGCTCCAGCTGCGCCACAATAGCCCGTTCCTTTGAGGTTTGGATGCAGTAGGCACCAAACCCATCTTGTGCTTTACTGGGCAGGTTGGCGGCGCTGACGACGGCTTCAATGCGACGCAGCAGGGCAATCAGGTTGACGTTGCGGCCCTCGGTGCGGTGCTGCTGCCGATACCATTCGGCAAACTTCTCTGACACGTCGCGGTAAAAGCTGAAGTGCCCAGCATCCCATGCGACCGTATGCACCGTTTCCGACTGTGCGGGCAAGTCGATGTATCGTCGGACGGCCGGCTCGGCGCGGACACGTCGCTTGATATAACGAGAGGCAAACTCACGGTAGCGCGGCAGGTTGGCGATTTTGGGGATTTCTCGCTTGGCTCCCTTCTCCATCTCGTCGGCGAACTCGTTGGTGCACCATTCCATGGTCACGAAGTCCTTGCGGAACTGGTCGACCCCGCGCACGGCGTAGCGGGCCGAGTGGATCAGACCGGGCTCCATAAACGGGCGGTGGTAGCCATACGGTTGCGCGGCGGTGGCCTCGCCGGCGGTCCAGACGATCAGCGGCAGCAGGTCCCGCGGGTAGTTGGCGATGGGGGTGCCGGTGAGGGCATACCGGCGACGCGCGCAAATCGTTTGAAGAGCGCGGCTCTGTTGGCTCGAGCGGTTGCGCAGGCAATGCGCCTCGTCCGCTACGACGGTGCTGATGCGGCGCCGCAGGCAAGCGGCGTAGGTGCGCCGGCAGCCTGCCACAAGCGGCTTGCGCAGGCGTGAGTAAGCGATGAGGTTGATGCGCTTGAGGTGGGTCAGTTGGCGAGGGTTTCGGATGACCTGCCAGAGGTCCCGTTGAACCCCAACCTTCTGCAGCTCTTCAATCATCTCGTCGATGAGGTGGGCCTCCACCACGATCAGGTTGCGGTTTCCCCCGAGCAGGCAAAGCGCGATCGCCATACGGGCCTTGCCCAGGCCCATCTCATAGCCCAGCACCGCACCTTCCACGGCGCGGAGCTCCAGGAGGTCCTCCCACTGGTAGGCCCAGAGCCATTGATCAATTCCGAGCGACTTGGCGCGGGCGGCCTCGTTGGCGATTTGGGAACGGCAGTGAGGTGCTTTCCCGTCGTAAATGGTCCGCCAGCGATCCGCACTCTCTTGCTCGACCGTTTCGATATCGAAGTGCTCGTGCACGTGGGGGAGGGCACAAGAGTAGTTTTTCCCTTTGAACTCGAAAGAAACCCGCTCGTCTTGCTGCTTGCGAAAGGCGATGGTCACTCCAGGGCGCACCGCGGGGGCGCTCCAGCTGTCCGGGTCGCACAGAAAGGGCATGCGGCAAATCCCACGAAACTCGCCGGCAGCGAGTCCATCCGTGAGGGTTGCCCGCTTGACGTCCTCGAAGACAGTGCGTCCAAACGGAATGCCTTCACGACGACGCTTCTTGATGAGCTTTTTGATGCGGGCGAGGAAACCGGGCGCGAACTGAACGGCCGCGCCCATCTGGCCGATGCGGCGCGCCAGTCCATAGAGTGCTTTCACCGGATCGGGCTGCAAGAGATAGGTCTCCAAATCGAAAAGCGCATCGCCTACGTATCCAAAGCCGCGCGGAAGGCGCATCTTGTCTTTGTCGCGGGCCGCACGGTAGCTTTTCGTATATCGGATCCTCTCGCCGTAGAGCTCTTTCAGCACCTGCGCCTCCATCTGGCCGCAGTAGAACGTGAGGGAGAGTTTGCGCCCATTGTGACCGATCTGGACGCGATTGTCGCCGGTGATCGGAGCCTTGATGCGACGCTCGCGCACCTGTTCCAGAACGGCCGGTTCGACCGTCTGCAGTTCCACCGCGCCAGAGAGCGGCCACTTCGGGGGGTTGGTCAGATCCCAAGGCTCGATTGTCGCATGGGCGGCGGTGCCTGCGGGCCCGAAGACGAGGATCGCGGTAGGGTAGTCGACCCCTTCACCGGCAAAAACCCCGTGCGGGAGCGTGTAGGCGCGGTGCAGGCGTGGGGCCCAGGATTCGATATGCAGCGCCTCGCCGATAAAACCTCCCGGGACGATCGCCACGACGACAGGAGCCGCTTCCAGGGCCTGAGAAATGGCAAACAGATGACTGCGTGCTTGAGTGCGCGGGCCATATTTTCCGTAGGAGTTGGTGGCGAAGCGGGAAAGTTGCGGGCCCGAAAAAGTAAGCGAAAACGGCGGGTTGATTAACGCCAGATCTGCGCCACAGAAACGCAAGTCTTCCATGCTCTCATTGCGCAAGACGGTTTCAAAACCGCCCGCGTCAGCGTCCCCAGTCACCAGGTCGAAGGCGCTCTTATCGATTTCGCTACCCATCAGGATGTGCTTGCCAGAATCGGCGCCCTGCCAGAGAGCGCCAGAGCCGAACGAATTGTCGAGTAGGACAGCCTTTCGTCCTGAATGGTGAATGGCATTGAGGTACGGAGAGACAAAGCTCCAAAGGCTCTGCACCAAGGGCGCAGGCGTCCAGAACTGGCCGCGGTGTTGGTCACGTGCATCGGCGAGACCCGCCAAGCCGTCGGGGCGGATGCGGGAACCTTTGCTTTTCAAATCCGAGGATTGAGTGCGCCAGGACTTCATGTCCATAGATACAAACAAATTGGAACCGCTTTGCTTGTCTGCGTTCACTCGCACCTGGCCTCTCGAAAATCAAACGTGGCTTGGCTCTGTGCGTTGGGGGTCGTCGACTTCGGCGGGTCTTCTACGCCATATTCAAGATAGCCCAGTGTATGCCGCTTCAACCGTGTGATATACATGCCCTCGATCTGGGCCTTCTGCTCCCGGGTGGGAGCATGCTTGAGATGCTTATAGACTTCGCCCGTGATTTTGTGGCGAAGAACCCAACGACCCTCCGTGCTCTGGCTGTGGTGGCGATGTGGCGTGTCAGCCGCCGGTGCAGCACAATTTCGGGCCCGGAGAGGGGCTCCCCGTCGAACAATTTCGAGTTTGCCCAGAGTCTCCGAGCGTGCGCCGCGAATGTATTCTCGGGAAACCCTGCGCATCCGATCTCTGGACGGCCGCCGGTAAAATTCTCGATAGATTTCGCCAGTTTCCACATGGCGAAGCACCCATTCGCCCTCGGGGCAGCGAACATCCTTACTGGAATAGCAGCGTTCAGGCTGGGCACCAATGCGGACGCAGATCGCTTTCCAGGTCGGACCATGGCCCCGGTTCCCGTTTTCGACTAAATCCAGGGCATGAGCGATCTCGTGCAGGATTGTATCTCGGTTTTCCGCGTCACTGTTCAGCAAGACTAGATGTCGGCTCAGGCCGATCACGCGAGCGCGGGTTTTGCAAACCCCGTAACGGACCTTTGAGTTGTCGAAACTAAATCCCCACTCCGATAGTCCGTGCTGATCCATTAGCTGACGGGCGATTGTGGCGACTGCGGCGAGCCTGGCAGAATTCGCGTTCGGCATGGCGAGAGATACAGGTCAGGGAAAATGAGACGGCGCAATGGCATTCCGACCCTGGCTAGAGCAACAAGTCGCTGCCATCCTGCTCCTGCCGCTCCAGCAACCACTGGAGTTTGAGGTCTTGGAGGACCGACATGCCTCGGCCTCGGATTTCCAGCGTTTCCAGATCAAGTTGGCGTCCCAACTCTTGGGCGAGGTCAAAAAGACCGTATTGCTCACAGATCTCCCGCATCTCTTCAGGAGTCGGGTAGTGAAGTAACTGAATGGTCGGATGAAACCTGCGAAGGATCTCGGGAGGAATGACCCTGTCCGCTGCTATGTCCACGTTCTTAGGCGCATCCGCGCCAAACCCGACCCCCCGATGGTCGTGGAGCGCTTGCCACGTTCCGGATCCGACGATGAAGAGGCGCTTTTTCATGAGATGCTGAAGCTCTACCGACGAACGATCGAATTGACGTTCGAGGATGTTCATGACGCCATCCTTGATAGCTCGGATCCACGGAGAATCTTCCCCAGGCGCATAGATCTTGTCGAACTCGTCGAGATGCAAGACGACTCTCTGGTTCTGCTCAACGGTTTCAGCAATGAGGTCGTAGGTCGGCATGGCGCCCTTGGCTCCGGCCGGAATGTAAGACTGAAGCGTCACCCGTAAGTATCGCGCTCCGATGCGGTTCGCTAGCTCCCGCACAACTCGCGATTTTCCTACCCCCGTTTCTCCGGCGAGGAGAATATTCGTGTTCAAATCGGGTTGGCGTCCAGAGAAGAAAATACGGCCTGCGCCAAGCAGAACGCGGAGACATTTCGTCTGGGATGCCGACAAGTGACAGGGTGTGGAACCTGTTTCTGGAGAGTCCTCCTTTGATGAGGAAATCGAAGCAGGCTGTAATGCCTTCAGTGCGCCGGTCAACGGATCCGTCTTGGCGGCCACCGCCTCGAGAGTACGGGTATGCAGGCAGCGCAGCGACGGGTATTTCTCGAAGAGATTCTCATGGTCGTAGTAGCCGAGAAAGGGCACTCGAAATGCGGTACACAAGTCGTAGGCGCTTCGGTTGGCCGCAAGCATTTTGAGTAGAGGCAACGGGATGAAACGCAGGGGAGATTGGATCTCCCAGTCTTTTGGCACATCGGAGAGAGGTTCCATGTGATATGCGTCGAGGTGATTTAGCAGTGTCTCCTCGTCCAGTGCTGCGAATGGCTCAAGAAAGGCGGCGACATCCGAAGCTTCCATCATGCCCAGGGCAATCTGGTGCCAACGGGAAGGTTCCTGTTGTTTTAGCCACGAGGCATATCCCCGCCTTGGCAGTATCTCTCGAGGCCGGTCGATCATCTGGAAGGTCTTGGCGGCGAACTCCACCCAGCGTGGGACGGAGTTGCGCCCGATCTGAAAGATTCTTTGACCGCACTGGTCACATTCCTGAAGGAACCCGCGCTGAAAAGGGGGCGTGTAGATCAGGATGGGCGCGGAAACATAGATTTTCTGACGTTGCGGGACAAGGTGCACCACGCGCGGCGCCCGCAGAATAGTCCCTTCTGGGAGCTCGGCCTGAACAACGATGTCACGATCATGTTGGATCAGGAAATCACCGGTCGAACAGAGACACTGCAGTTTCCGTTCGTTAATGACTAAGGAGTTCGGGAAATAGGGGATTTGTGGCATAGCTTTAGGCCCAGTCGCGTTCCTCATTCCAGAGGCGGACCCCGGCACACAGCGCCCAACGAAAAATCGCGTCTTCTTCGCTTTCGCCGGAGACAGCATTCCATTCTCCTTGGTCTTCCATTTCTCCGTTTTTTCCTTCTTCTATCTGCCTTTGCCAGCACAGCCAGAGGTCTTTCTCGATTTTCGCGGTTTCCAGATCGTACTTCTGCAGCCAGGCCAAGCGGGGGGAGAGACAGGCGCCTGCTTCTGGGCCGAACAGGGGGGCACTGTCATCGCAATCGGGACGGGGTTTCAATGCCATAGCAATATTATAACGGGCGTGGCGGGATTCAGAACAAAAAGTTAGGAACCATCACCGATCTAACTCCGAGGGGGTGTTGAGCTAGGGTAGGGGAAACTCGCTTGTGTCGATGTCGAAGTGGGTGTCTCCGATGTAGAAACAAAGCTCGTTGCACCAGCAGTCCTCCGGATTACCATCCGTGAAGCTGCTACCGGAATTACATAAAAGCGGCCGTTCAATATGCACGGTCTGGCGAGAGATGAGCTTTTCGAACGTCTCGCGATTGGCGATCGTGAAATAGGGCGCATCCGCCGTCCCTTCCCGCGTTACAACGAACTTCGCGTGAGCATCGGGTCGCCATTGGGCAAGTTCATCTAACGCCATTGCAAGAACCTCCGGAACTTCCTCCTCCGGGGCCAGAATCAAGCATTGTGCGGGATTGGTGATTTTGCCTGCGGAGGTATGGACAGCGCCATCGACCAAAGCAGTCACCGTGGCCGCAATCGGTGTTGCGCCCTTGCGGTAGAACAGCACGGCATCCCCATAATTTGCGTGCAGCGTCTGGCATACGGGCAGAGGTGCGGCCGCACCGGAACTGGCTTTCATCTGGGTGGGAATGTTCGCATTTTCCATGCGAATAGATACAAGCGGCTTCCATAGGCTACCGAAAATCATGCGACGCCATGACAGGGCTTTCGCCGGTGTCGAGGCGTTGGATGGTGGAGGCGATGACGTGGGTGACGCCGTGCTGCGTCTGCAGTTCGCCGGTGATTTGCAGGTAGGGTTCGGAGACGATGGTGAGGCGGAGGCGTTCGAAGAGCTTGGAGTAAACAATGCAGTTGGCGATGCCGGTTTCGTCTTCGAGGCTGATGAACACAACGCCTTTAGCGGTGCCAGGGCGCTGGCGGCAGATGACCGCGCCGGCGACGGTGACGCGTTGGCCCGTCCGGCCTTCGGCAAGGCGGGCGGCGGTCCAGACGTGCGGCGGCAGGCCCGGGCGCAGTTGCTTGAGCGGGTGCGGGCCGACC
>Ga0163227_100137_pt1 | contig 24365 bp, 21 predicted proteins | sample MSEWel2016_09_14_2_FD_113148 | JGI IMG/M metagenome (GOLD analysis project Ga0163227, IMG submission 113148) | Subsurface microbial communities from deep shales in West Virginia, USA - MSEEL Well Study Marcellus 5H_2016_09_14 ...
CAATAGATTGTATTATTCAATTCTTAGAAATGAAGAACTTAAAAATAGCGATAGTAAGTTTCGAAGCCATTGCCGATAATCTTGAAGAAAACCTTCGAAGAAAGGAAGAGATTGCAAGCAAAGCTACCAAAAAAACATGCAGACATCATTTTCATTCCCGAAACGGCTATTACGGGCTACTCGTCAAACAACAACATCAAACCGCAAGAAATAAAAATCCATTCAGCCACAATCAATGAACTATGCAAGATATCAAAAGCTAACCAGATGCATTTATTTCCCTGACTTCTTGTTTTTTCTTTTCTTTTTATCCTCCAGTTCATCAGCCTCGTCCATCAGCGCCTGCCAATCCGTGTCCTCTACCCCTGACATATTGAGTGTTTCCTGGTAGGCTCCTTTTTCTATATCAATCTGTGTAATTTTCCGGTTCAGGAAACTTTCGATGGCATCCAACCGCTCTTTTTCTTCAGGACTGCAAAACGCAATGGCCAGGCCTTTTTTCTGCCCCCGCCCGGTTCGGCCTACACGATGCACATAATTTTCAGTCTCTTCGGGGATATCATAATTGATGACAATATCCACATCAGGAATGTCAATGCCACGTGCACTTACATCGGTGGCTATAAGTATTTTATTGTTACCTGACGAGAACTGCTCCATTACCTGGTTTCGTTCTTTTTGATCCTTGTCACTATGAATGGTCTGGCTCTTCAAATTCACACGCTCCAGGGCTTTCATCACCCGCTCGGCACGTACCTTGGTCCGCACAAAAACCAATATTTTGCCATCAGGGTGTTCACGAACAATGCGTTCCAGGAAAAAACGCTTATCATCCATATCTATAAACGCCACCGAATGATCAATATTTTTGGATACCGGATCGTTGGGAGAAATCTGTATTCGAACAGCTTTATGAACCAGCGAGTAGGCCATATCTTTTACATATTTATTGATGGTAGCAGAGAAAAACAACACCTGTCTTCGACGAGGTAGTTTTCTGATCAACTGATTCATATCGTGCTTAAACCCCAGTTCAAGCATGTGATCTGCCTCATCAAGAATCAGGGTTTCAACAGCTTCAAGGGACAAGTGGCCCTGGCTCTCCAAATCAAACAACCGGCCCGGAGTAGCCACAACCACATCCACACCCTGCTTCAGTCTTTCAATCTGGGGATCCTGATCTGCCCCACCATAAATACCTGCTATTGCCAGTGAAAGACCGGAAGCCAGTTTTTCAAAAACACCGCTTACCTGAATGGCCAGTTCATGGGTGGGAACCATCACCACACAACGAACTGCTTTTTTGTCCTGCTTCCTGCTTCTGGTAACCAATCGCTGAATTACCGGCAGCGCAAATGCAACAGTTTTGCCGGTTCCGGTTTGTGCTACTGCCAGCACATCCTCACCCCGCATAATCGGAGGTATAGATTTATACTGAATATCTGTAGGCCGCTTAAAACCTAACTTCCGAAGGTTACTTTTTATATCTTCTGAAAAATTATATTTTTCGAACTTCATTCTTTATTAATTATTTGATATTGGTATTTGAACCCAAAAAGCATAAACGATTATGGGTCATAGCTATACCCCCAATGGTCAATGCTCCATGCCCCGTGCGCCTTTTATCTCCTTCACGCGTCCAACTTCTCCGGAGGATAACCGGACTTTTATACCATGAGGGTGAAATGCACTTTTTGTAAGAATTTGTTTGACGGTTCCGGATGTTATTTTTCCCGAACGCTGATCTTCCTTTTTTACAACACCCACTTCTAAACCTGGTTTAATATTCGCTCTGTGCTGTCCGTCCATCAATTTTTATCTTTTTTAGTAGAGTGCAAAGGTAGGGTAATTTATTTTGCACTAATTTTCATCCGTATAAAATTAATTTTTCAAGGTCGGATGGAACTCGCATGTAAGAACTTATACATATTCTTTTGAGGCAATCATTGCCATGCTCGTTTCATCAGTATAAAATTTGTTTAAGTTATTGGTCTGATGGAACTCACATGAATGGGGTTTATACATGTTCTTTTGTGGATTCCTTGCCATGCTCGTTTCATTATACTTTTCATGTAAATTTAAAAATATGAAATACCAAAACTCTTCAAAGACTGATCATTAAGGTCATCTATATCGGACAATAATTTCACAAACCTTGGCGTCACGGATAACTCAGACCGTTTTTTCTTTAACAAGTTTCTTAATTCAAGCACTTTAAAGTAAAACGATGGAGAAACTAATTGGAATGGCAATGTATCAAACTGTTTTTCAATGGCAATCTTCTTGTGTTTAAAAACACGTATTGCTTCCAGAGCCGAATCCAGATCCAATTCGTTTTTTTCAATAGATTTCAAAAGTCCACACTCAAATTTTCCACACTGCTTGGGTCTTTTGGAATATATTTTACACCCATCACAACCAAGATTAATACAGGGAAGCATAAAAAAGCCTGCCTCCTCAAACTTTTCTATTTCCATCAATAGGCTCAGGCTTGTCTGCTCATCCTTACCGAGTTCTACAAACCCAATCAGGCTACCATCGCAACACAAACCGCAAGACAAACAAATATTTTTTGATTCACTGATAATTTCCGATTTTTAAGTAGTTGAACAAAAAGAGTTTTCACATTAACAGGTCACGAATGTAACCAAAAAAATGGTCGTTCCTGCATACAATGAATATTGGTTAAATAGTGTTTGTCAATAAAGGCCAACTCCTGCGTTGTTGCTCAAAATCTAAATCCTCAAATACATTAATATTCTGAGGTTTAGATTTTTCACACGTCTTGAATTTGAACTTTCTATCTCAAACACGCGAAAAGCGCTTAGTTTCTGAACAGACACAGCTCCATCCAGAAACTTTCCCGACTTTATAGACGGGCACTAAATAGCCCGTTAAAGAAATATAAATGCAATGAACGCATAGTTGTTTTATGAGAAAGTGTCACCCCTGCCGGGGCTTTTCCTTTCATTGCAACACAATTGATACCATACTGCCGCCCCGCCGGGGCTGATCCATCATGAAATTGCTCCACCTCTCATTTCTCATAACTCATCTCTCCATGCCCCATGTCCCATATAAGTTTTCCCGAAAATTGTGTAAAACACATACCGTGGTCTGTTGTTATATTTGTATCTGTTTAAGACAGGATCTTTTACAAAGTCCGAACGAACACTTAAAAAAACATTTTACACGCGGATGCTCAGAAACGTCACAAATATCATAATGACCTGCCTGTTGTTGATTTCAACAACGGGTTTTGCTGTTTCTAAGCATTATTGTGGCAATGAGCTTATCTCGATAGCGCTAAAAACTGAAGCTGATCCATGCTGCGACGATGGAATGTGCTGTCATACCGAAACGCAGTTTCTTCAACTGGACAATGATTTTTTAGTCGTAGCCACGCAAACAAATCTGGAGCATATTTATGCTTCTGATCTTATTTTGACAGCATCCGAAGTTGAGATTTCATTACCCGAAACCAACTTCTTCACTTCATTTAATTATTCCGATCCACCGCCCCGCTGCCTGGGCACGCGACTGGCATTGCATCAGGTATTTCTGTTGTGATAATCTAAACACAGGGATGCCAAAGCACAGAACTCCAGCAGAATAAAAAAATTAACCATATCAGGCATATAAGTTCATTTCAGATTCGATTTCTGTTATGGTAAAAATAAGTCAATAAAAAATATTCTCAGTGTTTCTCTGCGTCCTCTGTGGTTAAAAAATATTGGGACCCATCACACCCATTTAGCTTCCAATCATTAGCAAACATAAGCCACAGAATGGCAACAGTTTGGTAAGCGCCATTAAAAATCAACAGACTAAACGGCGGATCAAATCCGCCGCACCTGCAAATTACATCACACATGCTAAACAGAATTATTAAATACTTCCTGGAAAACAAGCTGGTCACCATGTTGGTACTTATCAGTCTGGTTACCTGGGGCGTGGTTACTTCCCCCTTTGGATGGAAGATAGACCCCCTGCCATCCGATCCGGTGCCTGTAGATGCCATCCCCGATATTGGTGAAAACCAGCAAATTGTTTTTACCGAGTGGAAAGGGCGATCGCCTCAGGATATAGAGGACCAGATCACTTATCCACTCACCACTTATTTACTGGGAATCCCGGGTGTCAAGAGCATCCGAAGTTCCTCTATTTTCGGATTTTCCAGCATATACGTCATCTTTGAGGAAGACGTTGAATTCTATTGGTCACGCTCCCGAATTCTTGAGAAACTCAACTCCATACCGTCGGGACTGCTGCCGGAAAGTGCTCAACCTACACTGGGGCCCGATGCCACGGCACTGGGACAAGTTTACTGGTACACCCTTGAAGGCCGCGATAAAAATGGCAATCCCACCGGCGGCTGGGACTTACACGAAATCCGAACCATTCAGGATTACTATGTGAAATATAGTCTCAATTCAGCCAAAGGCGTATCAGAAGTGGCTTCCATCGGCGGCTTTGTCAAGGAGTACCAGATTGATGTCATTCCAGGTGCCCTGAAGGCCTACAACATACCATTGTCGAAAGTCATGATGGCAGTTAAAAAATCGAACCGCGATGTGGGGGCCAAAACGGTTGAAATCAACCAGGCGGAGTATCTGGTACGAGGCATTGGCTACATCAAAAACATCGAAGACATAGAGCAGGCGGTAGTGGCCGTAAAGGATAATGTCCCGGTACGGATAAGCGATGTGGCCAAAGTGTCGCTGGGGCCGGCTTCGCGGCGCGGAGCACTGGACAAAGACGGTGCAGAAGTGGTCGGTGGGGTTGTTGTGGCCCGTTATGGCGCCAATCCTTTGGAAGTCATCAACAATGTAAAAGACAAGATAAACGAAATTGGCCCCGGATTGCCGAGTAAGACTTTAGCAGACGGCACCGAAAGTCAGCTTACCATTGTGCCGTTCTACGACCGGTCTGGACTGATTTATGAGACTCTTGGAACACTGGAAACTGCACTCTCACTACAAATACTCATCACCATACTTGTCATTATTGTGATGATTTACAACCTGAGGGCTTCGGTAATGATATCAGCATTGCTGCCCATTGCCGTGCTGATGGTCTTCATTGCTATGCGTTACTTTGGGGTAACCGCCAACATCGTAGCCCTTTCGGGAATCGCCATTGCCATTGGTACGATGGTCGATTTGGGGATTATACTGTCCGAGAACGTGATCAAAAATATTGAAGAAGCCCCGCCCGAGCAAAAGCTAATCACCACTGTTTACAAGGGTGCGTCAGAAGTTTCTTCAGCCATCCTGACAGCAGTATCCACAACCATCGTAAGTTTCATCCCGGTATTCACCATGCAGGCTGCCGAAGGAAAATTATTTGGTCCTCTGGCCTTTACCAAAACTTTTGCACTGGTTGCTGCTTTATTGGTTTCATTGCTGATTCTTCCTACCCTGGCACATTGGTTTTTCGGATTCCGAATCAAAAACCGCAATGTTTCCAAATGGGGCAATGTGGCACTGGCAGTGATAGGATTAGTGGCACTATTTTTTGGAGCCAATTGGGGAGGAACTGTACTACTGCTTTTCGGGATAACCGGATGGGCGAGACTATATTACAATGTATCTTCCCGCGAAAATCAGAAATGGTACTACTACATTCTGAAACATTCAGCTCTGATCATTTCGGTTCTGGCAGCTATCTGGATTCTGTCCACTTACTGGTTACCACTGGGGCCGGGTAAAAGCATTGCTACCAACATTTTATTTGTGGCACTGTTGGTAGCCCTTGTTCTGGGATTCTTCATCCTTTTGGAAAGATTTTACAAACCAATTCTGCGATGGACACTGGAACACAAAGCCATATTCCTGTCCATCCCGGGCTTCCTGATAGTACTCGGACTGACCATCTGGATGGGCTTTAACACTATGTTTGGATTCATCGCCAAAGGTTTTGATAATCTGGGATGGAATGTTCGCACCACCGCAGTTTGGTCAGGACTCACCCACTCCTTCCCCGGCATTGGAGAAGAATTTATGCCATCGCTGGACGAGGGAAGTTTCCTTCTGATGCCCACATCCATGCCCCACTCGGGAATGGAATACAACCTGAAGGTATTGAAGCAGCTCGACATGCTGGTTACCAGCATTCCTGAGGTGGAACTGACCGTTGGGAAGCTCGGACGTGTAGAGTCGGCTCTGGATCCGGCACCGATTTCTATGTATGAAAATGTGATCAACTACAAACCGGAGTATGCACTGGATGAACGCGGCCATCGCACAAGATTCCGTACTGATGATGAGGGCAGGTTCATCACCACTGACGGCGACACCTTAAATAACACGGAGGCCCTGGAGCAAGGCATCACCAAAGCCGATTTAATTGCTGATGAAGACGGGCTGTTCTTCCGCAACTGGCGGGAAGAGATTCAGACTCCCGACGATATTTGGGACGAGATTGTGAAAGTCACCAAAATACCCGGTGTCACATCAGCGCCTAAGTTACAGCCCATCGAAACACGTCTGGTAATGTTGCAAACAGGTATGCGGGCCCCCATGGGGATAAAAGTTTACGGTCCCGATCTCAAAACCATTGAGGCATTTGGAATGAAACTGGAATCAATTCTTAAAGAGGTGCCCTCGGTAAAAGCCGAAGCAGCCTTTGCTGACCGGGTTATCGGAAAGCCATACATCCACCTGGACATCAACAGAAATGAGATTTCCAGATATGGTTTAAATGTGGAAGATGTTCAGCAAACCATTGAAACAGCGATTGGAGGAATGAAGATTTCCACCACCGTTGAAGGGCGTGAGCGATTCCCGGTACGAGTGCGTTACCCCAGAGAGCTGCGGGAAGATCCCGAATCATTGGGTAAGATCCTGATCTCCACCCCAACCGGAGCACAGGTTCCGCTAAGTCAGCTGTTAGATGTGGAATATGTTCGGGGGCCCCAGATGATCAAAAGTGAAGAAACCTTCCTCACCAGCTATGTCCTGTTCGACAAGCTGGAAGGTTTTGCCGAAGTGGAAGTGGTCAATGATGCCCAAAAAGCCATTCAGTCCAAAATCGACAGTGGCGAGCTGAAAGTTCCTGCCGGGGTTAGCTATAAATTCTCCGGTAATTATGAGAATCAGGTAAGAGCTGAAAAACGGCTCTCCATCATTGTTCCCGTGGTGCTGATCATCGTCTTTATCATTTTGTATTTCCAATTTAAGTCGGTGACCACCTCACTGATGATCTTTACCGGTATTGCCATGGCTTTCAGCGGCGGATTTATACTGCTCTGGTTTTACGGACAGGATTGGTTCATGAATTTCCCGGTCTTTGGTACCAATTTGCGAGAACTGTTTCAGATGCAGACCATCAATCTCAGTGTGGCCGTTTGGGTGGGCTTCATAGCCCTGTTCGGACTCGCCACCGACGATGGAGTTGTTATGGGAACTTACCTGGATCAGAGTTTCCGTCGCCATAAACCCGAAAGCATTGGTGCCATTCGTGGAGCCATTGTGGATGCAGGCCTGCGTCGTATTCGTCCGGCAGTGATGACCACAGCAACAACAATTATTGCGTTGCTTCCGGTACTCACATCCACCGGAAAAGGCTCCGATATCATGGTGCCAATGGCCATCCCGGCATTTGGAGGGATGATTGCGGCGGCAATAACGTATTTCATTGTGCCTGTGTTGTATAGTTTGAGGGAGGAAAGGAGGATTAGATGATAGATGCTGGAAGTTAGATATTAGAGATTAGAGATTAGACGCTGGAGGTTAGAGGCTGGAGGTTGGAAGTTAGAAGTTAGGATTTGGAGATTGGAAGTTGGAGACTGGAAGTTAGAAGTCGAAAGTTAGAATGAGTTCGATTATATTGGAATCAATTAATCATAATTTTCCACTAACCATCAAGACAATGATCAAATCTTACAAAGACCTCACAGTTTACAATCGATCTTTCAAAGCAGCAATGGATATTTATTGGATGACACGCAATTTTCCAAAGGAAGAGATTTATTCCCTAACATCACAAATTGTACGATCATCCAGGTCAATAAGCTCCAATATTTTAGAAGGATGGGCCAAAAGAACTTATGATCTGGTTTTTAAACAACACCTCATAAATTCATTAGGGTCCTGTTCTGAAACCGAAACATGGCTGAATTTTGCCCTTGAATGCCAATACATAAACAATGAAACATATAACCGATTCATCATTGAGCTTGACCAAATCGGAAAGATGCTAAACAAACTACACCAGAATTGGACTAACAATGAAAAAAGAAATACATAAAAACTCATCAAAGAGAAAGCAGATCAGAGGAATTAGGCATCAGTATAGAACGTTCACAAGATGGCCATCATCTAATTTCTATCCTCTAACATCTACCCTCTATCCTCTGTCATCTATGTTCAAATACACGTTAATAGTTTGCGTGTTAATGCTGCTGGGAACTTTTCAGGTTCGCGCCCAATCCCTGGAGACCTATTTCGCCACTGCTGCAGAGAACAATCCCGGCTTGCAGTCCAAATACAAGGCTTTTCAGGCGGCATTGCAGAGGGTTCCTCAGGTGAGTTCACTGCCCGATCCGACATTCTCATTCGGGTACTTCATCTCACCGGTAGAAACCCGGCTGGGGCCACAGAAAGCCAAATTCTCGCTTTCGCAGATGTTTCCATGGTTTGGGACACTCAAAGCAAGGGAAGATGCTGCAACCCTGGCCGCAGAAGCAAAATTTCAAGAGTTTGTGGATGCCCGCAACCAGCTTTATTACGAAGTGGCTGCTGCTTACTATCCGCTTTACAAACTCAGTGAGTGGAAGCAGATAGAGCGGGAGAACATCGAAATCCTGAATTCATACAAAGAGATTGCCACCCGCAACTTTGAGAATGGTAAAGGTGCCATGGTGGATGTCCTGAGAGTGGACATTATGCTTAAAGATGCTTCCACAAATCTGGAAATTCTCAACCAGGAGGAGAAACCTTTGCTCACCAAGTTCAACAAAATGCTGAACAGGTCTGCAGAGGAAAAGGTAACCATTGAAGTGGAGGAAAAGACAGACACAATGACGGTCCATTTAAACAAGGATTCCCTGATGGAACAGCATCCTGTATTGAAAAAGCTGGAACTGATGCGTCAATCAAGTGAAGCTGCAGAATCAGCTGCCCGAAAAAACGGATACCCCAATATGGGGCTCGGCCTTGACTATGTAGTGGTAGGCGAACCCACAGATATGCAAGTGGAAGACAGCGGCCGGGATGTGATCATGCCTATGCTATCGGTCTCTATCCCCATTTTCAGGAAGAAATACAATGCCGCGGTCAAAGAAGCACAGCTAACACAGGAGAGTCTGGCACTTCAAAAAGAGGAGTTTACCAACAACCTGGCATCCCGTTATGAGCAAGTATGGTTCGACATCAGCAGACAGGAACAGCTTATCAAGCTTTACAACGAGCAGATTAAAGAAACCCGCCGGGCTCTGAAACTTCTGACTACGGCCTATGCCAATTCGGGAAAAGATTTCGAAGAGATTTTGCGAATGCAGCAGGAGTTGTTGAAATATAAAAAGAAAAAAGTGGATGCCATAAGTAGATATAAGACCGCTGTGGCAAGGATGGAATATGTAATGGGGGCCCAATAAATCCCCCAAGGGGGACTTTCCTGTCCACAATTACTGGCAGGGGGCATCGCAAAACGATGAACAGCCGATAATAAAAAGTAAAGACGCAAAATATTGCGTCTCAACTACAAAACTAAACGCCATGAACAATAATAAACTAAAGACGCAAGATGTTGCGTCTCAACGAAGAAAAACAATAATAACAATAATTATAGCCCTGGTATCAGGGTTATTATTGGGCTGGCTGATCTTTGGAGAATCCGGGGGCGATTCCGGCTCCGCACAGACGCAAAATATTGCCTCTCAACACGATCACGCGAAAGAAGAAACCACCTGGACCTGCTCCATGCACCCACAAATCAAGCAACCTGATCCGGGTGATTGTCCCATCTGCGGAATGGAGCTGATCCCGTTGGAAGAAGATGATGGAGGAGCTGATCCGGGAGAAATAAGAATGTCACCTACAGCTATGCAACTGGCAAGCATTCAAACCCAAAAAGTTACAAAAGGAACTGCTCACAAAACAGTTCGACTTGACGGTAAAGTAGAGGCCGATGAGCGGAAGGTCTATTCCCAGTCATCTCATGTACCCGGTCGAATCGAAAAACTGACCATCAATTTTACAGGTCAGTATGTGAAGAAAGGATCTCCGGTAGCCTATGTATATTCACCAGAGCTGGTAACTGCCCAGGAGGAGCTCTTTGAAGCTCAGGCAATAAAAGATGCTCAGCCTTCCCTCTACAAGGCATCTTATGAGAAGTTGAAAAACTGGAAACTTACGGATGCACAAATTGAGACCATTCTTGATTCGGGAGAGCCTCAGGAACAATTTCCGGTTTTGGCAGATGTTTCCGGCTATGTTACCGATAAGCTTGTCAATATGGGTGATTATATAAAGCGAGGACAAACCATCTACAAAATAGCTGATCTATCATCAATATGGATTTTGTTCGACGTTTACGAAAGTGAAATTCCATGGATCGAGGAAGGCAATGAAGTAACGTTTACGGTCTCCTCCCTCCCGGGTAAAACATTCTCAGGCAATATTGATTACATCGACCCGGTAATCAACCCAACAACCAGAGTCGCCAAAGCTCGTGTAGAGGTCCAAAATTCAGATCTTAAGCTAAAACCGGAAATGTTTGTTTCTGGCGAAGTTGAGGCCGGCCTCAGCAATGAGGAAAAAAAGATCGTTGTTCCGCAATCAGCAGTCATGTGGACAGGAAAACGATCAGTGGTGTATGTCAAAAAGAGCTCAGAAGACAACGTAAGCTTTACAATGCGAGAAGTATTGTTGGGACCTGATTTGGGCAACAGCTACATTATAGAAGAGGGACTGGAAGCGGGAGAAGAAATTGCCGTCCATGGCACCTTCAGCATTGATGCTGCAGCTCAATTAAGCGGCAAACCCAGCATGATGAGTCCTGAAGGAGGAGAACCAGCTACCGGACATAATCATGGCTCCATGTCGTCTGAAGAAATGGAAGAGATGGAAGGTACAAATCAGAAACCTGAAGACCAGGAGATTCCCAGCTACGAGGCACCACAACAATTTAAAAAGCAACTGACAGCCTTTTTCGATCAGTACATCGAAATGAAAGATGCCCTGGTGGCCTCCGATGCAAAATTAGCAGCCAATGAAGCAAAAGAGTCCCTTCAGGCACTAAAGAACACCGATATGGCCCTACTCAAAGGTGATGCTCACATGTTCTGGATGAGAAATCTTGACAAAATGGAATCTGCATTGACAACCATCAGCGGATCAGAAGATCTTGAGGCGCAACGAAAAGCTTTTGTCAATTTCAACCCCATATTCTATAACAAAGTCAAAGCTTTCGGACTGGATGGCAAAACCGCTTATTTCCAGTTTTGCCCCATGGCTAATGACGACAAGGGAGCTTACTGGCTGAGTACCGAAGAAAGCATCCGCAACCCCTATTATGGAGATATGATGCTGGAATGCGGAGAAGTGAGAGAGACTTTAGAATAAGGTTGAGACATTGGCTGAGGTTGAGGCTAAGATTAAGATTGACCATTAGAATATAAGTGAAAAGGTTTCTTATCTAAGTCTTAATCTCAACCTTAACCTAAATCAACTCTTTTTCTAACCTGCAAAATTCTAAAAAAATGAAATTAATAAAAGCTTACATACGCCATCGCAAAATAGAGGAAGTCTATGAAGCTTTAAAGGCTGAAGGTTTTGGAGCCATGACACTCGTTGAATGCGAAGGCACCGGAAAATACACCGACAATGAAGAAAGGCACATCAGCGAGAAATATCCCTTTGCCGATGCCTGCAAAGTCACAAAGATTGAATTGTTAATTCCGAAAAGTGACGTAAAAAAGGTGGTAGGCATTATCCGGGAAAAAGGAAGAACCGGATATCAGGGTGATGGAATGGTTCTTGTATCACCTGTCGATGAAGCATATAAAATAAAAAACAATGATTCCGGTATGCAATCAATATAGTAGAGACGCACGATTGTGCGTCTGCCGTTGAGATGCACCGCCGTGCGTCTCAACCTATCCCAACCCACATTAATTAAATCAATTTTTAACCACAAAAACAAGAATGTTATGAGACGTAAAATGTCAAGTCTGTTATGCATGCTGCTGATTGGTACAGTAGCAGTATTTGCACAAAGCAAAACCGAGAAATTTGAAGTAAAAGGAAATTGCGGCATGTGCGAAACCCGCATTGAAAAAGCAGCGAAATCGGTTGAAGGGGTGACTGAGGTCAGTTGGGACAAAGAAACCATGATGACTAAAGTGGTCTTTGACGATTCTAAGACTTCACTGGATGCCATTCAAAAAGCGATTGCAAAAGCCGGTCATGACACCGGAAAGCACAGAGCTTCTGATGAAGTTTACAACAAACTTCCCGGATGCTGCAAGTATGATCGTTCCGAGTCGAAAGATGACAAGGAGGATCACCACGGGCATCAGCACTAAGAGCGTAGGTAATTCAGCATGGAGCAGAGTGCACCGGGCATTGCCCCATGCACCCCGCTCCATGCCATCAAACAATCTCGCCTCCCACTTGTTTCTCTCACAAAAGCACTGATTATGAAAAACTTCACTTCAATAAAACTCATTTTCCTGCTTTTGATTGCTACTGGTCTGAGTGCCTGTAATGCACAAGGAAAAAGAAATTCCCAAACCGGATCAGGTAATGCAAGCAGCGATTTTTCGCCTGATATTGAAATCGAGTTGACCGCTCAGCCGGTTGCTATGCAACTTCTGGACGGTCCAAAAACAAATGTTTTCCACTATGAAGCCAGGCTTCTCAAAGGGAGCGACAGCAATCTCTCAGAAATACAAGGGTCTTACCTTGGTCCGATCATCCGTGTAAAGCATGGACAAAAAATCAGGGTTATTTTTAAAAACAATCTTCCCCGCGAAAGCATTATTCACTGGCACGGATTGCATATCCCTCCGGAAATGGACGGACACCCGATGCATGCCGTGGATAACGGGGAACAATATGTATATGAATTCACGGTGGTCGATCGACCCGGAACTTATTGGTTCCATCCACATCCCGATAAAATAACTGGCCCACAGGTATATCGAGGACTGGCAGGACTTTTCATCATTGAAGATGAACGGAAAAGCTTACCATCAGGAGATCAAGATCAACCGTTGGTCATTCAGGACAGGTCTTTCAATTCCGACAATCAGCTGGTCTATGTTGAAGGGAGTCCCATGCAACGCATGCAGGGATTTCTGGGCAATCAGATTTTCATCAACGGGAAAAAGGAACTTACGCAGAATGTAAAAAAAGGAACTTACAGGCTCAGAATTCTCAATGGTTCCAATGCCCGCATCTACAAGCTGGCATGGAGTGATGGTTCAGATTTAAAGGTCATCGCCACCGATGGAGGGTTGCTCGAAAAGCCTCTTAACAAACCTTACCTAATACTTGCACCGGGAGAGCGGGTAGAGATTTGGAAGGACTTCTCAGCCACCAACTCAGGAGAAGAAATAACGCTCGAAAGCCTGGCTTTCAGTTCAGGAACCTCCATGGGCCGCATGGGAAGTGGCGGAATGATGGGCAACATGGGAGGTGGCATGATAGGAGGAAATGCCTCCTTCGAAAATGGAGAAGCCATGCACTTGTACACCTTCAATGTAACCGGGGAGGAAGGAAAATCTCTGGAAATCCCGCAAACCCTCTCTGAAATTGAGGAGATTGATCCTGTAAATGCCGTAAATTATGATACTCCAAAACAATTCCACTTTTATCATGAACGCATGAATTGGGTCATCAATGGCGAAACCTTCGATATGGAAGAAGTTGCTGACTGGGAAAAAGTAAAACTCAACACCACAGAAGTCTGGCAGTTCATAAATGGCGATGATGGAAGTGGAATGGGCATGATGCAGGACATGATGCAACTCCCCCACCCTGCCCACATACACGGGCTCCAATTTCAAATCATCGAACGTGACATTTCCGGAATGGATGCAGAGGTTTGGAACAGCGTAAAAGACGGCTTCATCAACCAGGGGTGGCAAGATACTTTTTTACTGATGCCCGGGATGAAGGTGAAAGTTGTTATGCGTTTCAGAGACTTTACCGGCAAATACATCTATCATTGCCACAACCTGGAGCACGAAGACATGGGCATGATGCGAAATTACGAGGTACTACCTTAGACAATATTCTAATTAAAAAAACAAAGACTATGATGCAAGGATTAGGACATGGCTGGGGAATGGGCTTTGGCTGGATTATAGGAATTATCATTTTACTGGTGATACTATGGCTGGCCTTTAGGACCTTTCGCCCCGGTGATACCAATCAAACTTCTCCCGCCCAAAAATCACCTTTTGACATCTTAAAGGAACGCTATGCCAAAGGTGAAATTGACAAAGAGGAGTTTGATCAACGTAAAAAAGATTTGGAGGAATAGGCAGAGGGTGTCAAAAAAATCACTGTGTTACAATTTCAGAGCGTGACATCACTGTTAAAGAGAGTCATCAATCCGTTCAGAATGAATCAAAGAATACGATATTCATGACCTTTGGGACACCCCCTTTTCTCAAAAACGCAAAAAAACAAATTTTATGGAACACAACCATAAACAACACAAAGATTCATCTCATAAAAATCATTCAACTCATAACCACGATGGTCAAAACCATCAGCCTGGTCATAAAAATCATAATGGCCATGGTGGCCACGGAGATCATGAAGGACATGGCGGTCACGACCACTCACAACACCACGCCATGATGATTAAAGATTTCCGGAAACGCTTCTGGATATCACTGGTCATTTCTATTCCCATATTGGTTTTATCTCCCATGATTCAGGGTCTTCTGGGATTTGAATTTTCCCTGACTCAGGGCGCAGACAAATATCTTTTGTTCGGACTCTCTACCATCGTTTTTTTCTATGGGGGCCGACCTTTCCTTACCGGATTGGTTGACGAGTTGAAAAAGAAGCAACCCGGTATGATGACCCTCATTGCCGTGGCCATCACCGTTGCCTGGGGATACAGCTCCGCAACTACCTTCGGGCTTGAGGGCAGCACATTTTTCTGGGAGCTGGCAACCCTGATCGATATTATGTTGCTGGGGCATTGGATTGAGATGAAATCGGTTATGGGCGCATCCCAGTCGCTTCAAAAGCTTGTAGCCCTCATGCCATCTGAGGCCCATCGTCTTAAAGATAAAAAAACCGAAGATGTGAAAGTGGATGAACTGAAAAAGGAGGACAAAGTTTTGGTTCGTCCGGGTGAAAAAATTCCTGTAGATGGTGTGATCACAGACGGTGAAAGCAGTGTGAATGAATCCATGGTCACAGGAGAATCCAAGCCGGTAAAGAAATCCAAAGATGACAAAGTGATTGGCGGTACCATAAATGGGAATGGTTCACTTACCCTTTCGGTAGAGCAGATTGGCGAAGAGGCTTACCTCAATAAAGTCATCAAAATGGTGAAGGAAGCCCAGAATAAAAAATCAAAGACCCAAAATCTTGCCGATCGTATTGCTGCCTGGCTTACCATCATTGCCCTGACCATTGGTTTTGGAACTCTGGCGACCTGGCTTATTGTAGGTGAAAGTTTTGTATTTGCACTGGAACGGATGGCCAGTGTTATGGTAATAACCTGCCCCCATGCCCTCGGTCTGGCAGTACCACTGGTAGTGGCCATTTCCACCTCATTATCGGCCAGTAAAGGATTACTCATACGCAACCGGACAGCATTTGAAAACTCACGCAAAATATCTGTTCTCGCATTTGACAAAACAGGAACACTGACCAAAGGAAACTTTGCTGTTAGCCGGTATGATTCCCTTTCTGATAAATATGAGAAAGATGATATTCTCAAACTTGCCGGAGCTTTAGAATCTAAATCGGAACACCCGCTGGCCACAGGTATCATGCAAAAGATAAAAGAGCTTGAGCTTGAAGTCCGGAAAGCTGAAGATTTCAATGCCATCAACGGGAAAGGCATTGAGGGCAAAGTTGAAAATCAAAATGTGAAAGTGGTCAGTCCCGGCTACCTTAAAGAAAACAAGATTGATATTCCGGAAAACCGGGAAGACAACCAACAGGAAACTGTGGTTTATGTTCTGGTAGATGACCAGGCAGCAGGAGTGATTGCCCTGGCTGATGAGATCAGACCCGAATCACACAAAGCCATTGAAACCCTAAAAAAGAATGGTATAAAGGTGATAATGATGACCGGGGACAATGAAAAAGTGGCCAAAGCCGTAAGTGACGAACTCAATCTGGATGACTATTATGCCGGCATTTTGCCCGATCAAAAGCTGGAAAAAGTAAAAGAATTACAAGACAAAGGTGAATTCGTAGCCATGACCGGCGACGGCATCAACGACGCTCCAGCACTGGCCACGGCCAATGTAGGCATTGCTGTAGGTTCGGGAACCGATGTGGCTGCCGAAACGGCAGATATCATCCTGGTAAACAGCAATCCACAAGACATTGCGTCACTCATCACCTTCGGTAAAGCCACTTATAGAAAGATGATCCAGAATTTCATCTGGGCAACCGGCTACAACGTAGTGGCCATTCCACTGGCAGCCGGTGTTTTATACAGTGCAGGAATATTGATTAGTCCTGCAGTAGGTGCTGTACTCATGAGTTTAAGCACAGTTGTTGTGGCTGTTAACGCACAATTGCTGAAGCGCAAGCTGAAGTAAAAGCATGGAGCCTGGCGGAACAGCTATATACACCATACTCTTTGCTCCATACCCTCTGCGCTAAATTGTATAACAAAAAAAACATAAGACTATGAACTATTACATTGAAAAAACCCTCAACACAGACTTTGACTCTGCAGTAGAAAAAACCAAAGCAGCCTTAAGCGAGCAGGGCTTTGGCGTACTATCTGAGATTGACATCCACGAAAAGCTGAAAGCAAAACTGGATGTGGACTTCAGAAAATATAAGATTCTTGGTGCCTGTAATCCACCCAATGCCTATAAAGCCTTACAACAGGAAAACAAAATAGGCACCATGCTACCCTGTAACGTTATTGTGCAGGATTTGGGTGATGGCAAAACGGAAATAGCAGCAGTTGACCCGGTAGCGTCTATGATAGCTGTTGAGAACGACAAGCTGACTCCCATTGCAGAAGAAATAAAATCTCTGCTTGAGAAAGCCATCCAAGCCCTTTAAAAGCCCAGCCATTTTCTGTTTTACACAAAATCCGCAAAGAATGATTGAAAAATCGCGGTGATCCCTGCGGATTCGATTAAGTAAATCATCTCATTTGGACTCATACTTCACCCAAATGAGTGATTTTCTAAATCGGGGTTAACCTATTTCCTACAACGGTTTTTAAAGAGAAATGTAAAACATTTGCGGAAATCTGAGGTTCAGAAAAATAGTTGACAACACCTCCGTTTTGCACGAACTTAGTGAATGCCCAGAGCTGGCGACAAATCATAGGGCCATCGGAATTGTTATTCCGTATTGTTTCCGGCTCCGGGTTTCATCAAACAACAGAAAAGAAAGGAGGTTATGGATAATGGTATCAATATCAGCAATTACAGGGCTTTCAGTTTTCTGGATTCTCTCAGCCTTATTACTGGTTCTGATCGTTTGGCTGATTGTTAAAATGGCCGGAGGAGAATCTGAATTCAATTCCGTAATCTCACGGATAAGAAAACGTTACAATGAGGGCGAAATTGAAGATGAAAACGTGGATGAACGTTTGCATCATCTGATTTAATTCCTACCCATGAAACTCTTTTTCGCCACTAAAACTCAAAACAACAAGGTTCAAAGTCAGCCTTTCCATCTTTAAGTTGCTTTAGGTTTTAGTGGCTTTAAAAACAAAATCACCCTTTCACTCTATTGGCTCCACTCTGAACCAGTCGATATCCGCATTTCCCGCATCATTGATCATCCCGTCGCGCAGGGCAAAGTAGCCGATCTTAGCACCAATCCAACGACCTTCAACAGCCTGAAAGGTTTCTCCCACAGTTTTAAATCGACTGCCATTCTCACTAAAACTAAAAGAACACGCAGCCTCATTATTAACTTCAATACGCAGGTAAATAGTATTGTTCTTCACTTCCTCTTCGAACAAGACTTCTTCTTCACCCCCTTTTCGGGCTCCATTACAACGAACCACCCGGGCCATCAATTGTCCCTCTTTTTGCATCAGAGAAATATACTGGTAAGAGTCACCCATCACAATAAATCCAAGTTCTTCACCATCGAACCGATGATTAAACGTAAGTTTGGTAGTGGCCATAAATTCATCAGCAGGAAATTTTTGCAACAGCATATTGGGCACAGCCCACAGGTTTTGAGCTCCTTGGGGCCGTGGACGGCAGTTGAGCCGATAAAACCCCAGATTACCGGAAGGAAAACCATATTTCAGTTTAGGATTGGCATGCCATTGCCATTGCACCCCGGTGGTATGTCCATTAAATTCATCACTATCCGGGGGTGTTACAATCCTCCATTCGGTATCGACATCAGGCTTTTTATGTGTCAGCACCGGTTCGCCAACACCATTGCCATCAAAATCCTCGCCCATCAAAGGCCATCCATCTTTCCAACCCATGGGCTGCATATGAACGATGCGCCCATAAGCTCCCTTATCCTGAAAATGCAAAAACCAGTACTCTCCTTTTTGTGTCTCTACCCAGCCACCTTGATGAGGGCCATTGATATCTGTTGATCCCTTCTCAAGAACCCGCTTAACTTCATACGGACCGAAAGGACTTTTTGATCTCAACGCCATTTGCCATCCTTGCGTAACCCCTCCTGCAGGAGCAAAAATGTAATAGTAACCATCATGTTTGTAAAACTTAGCCCCTTCTACAGTAGGATTGTCGCCATGACCATCGAAAACCATCACGGGTTCTCCGATTAGGCTCTTTCCATCAGGTGTCATCTCCTGCACAATCAACACCGATTTTAGTCCGGCACGACTCCCGGCAAAAGCGTGCGTCAAATAAGCCCGACCATCATCATCCCAGAGCGGACTGGAATCGATAAGTCCTTTCCCGGCTTTCACCAAATGAGGCTTACTCCATGGTCCTTGTGGATTTTTCGCTTTAAGCATATAAATACCGAAATCTGGATCACCATAATATATGTAGAATTCACCATCATGAAACCTAAAAGAAGGAGCCCATACACCATTTCCATGCTGAGGGTCTGAGAAATGCACCTCAGGATATTGAATGGGTAAAGCATGTCCTATCAATTCCCAGTTTACAAGGTCTTTGGAATACAAAATGGGCAATCCGGGCACACAGTTAAAACTCGAAGCCGTCATATAGTAATCATCCCCCACACGACAAACATCGGGATCGGAATAATCGGCGTGAATGATAGGATTTTTGTAGGTTCCGTCACCCTGATCAGCGACCCACACTTCTGAAACTGGCCCGTTCTGAGCTTGGACAATGGGAAAAGCGACCATCAGAAGTGCCAGTGATTGGAGTAATTTGTTCATTAGACTTTGTTTAATTCTTTATATTACTTAAACACTAAAAATGTTCAGAATTAGGACTTGAAGCTGGATGTTAAAGACTGAAGTTTGGTAAAGAGACTGTTAGCTCATAACTCCTTACTAAAGTTTGTGATGTTACACCCATTAATCCATATTCAAAACAATTCAACAGCCAGCATCAAATCCCGGAAATACGAAACACGAAACTCAAAGTCCCCCCGGGGGGATTTTGGGGGCCCTAAAATCCCAGTTGTCCTCCCCACGGAGTATATTTTCCGGAGTATATTTCTTCGCTTCATCATCGGTTAGCTGATGAGACCAGGACACACGATCCGTGAGAGCTGCTCCCGGACCTTGAGATTTATATTCGGCATAATAAGCCGTTTTCTCTTTGTCTTCACTGCCCCAATTGTGCCATCCCTCAGGCTTGATGTGTTTATCCAGAAAACAATTCACAAAAACGGTCTTTGCATAAGGACGCCAGGGGCGTCCCAGGTAAAATGATTTTTCAGGGGCATCACCTGTTATTCGACAATTTATGAAAACAAACCCATATTCAGTCTCTTCATCTGTTGAGGCTGCAGTAATGTATCCATGGTCTTTGCAGAATATCTCACACTCATCGAAAACCGCGGTTGACCAGCCAAAAATAAAATCCACAGTGCCTTCAATGTAGCAGTTTTTGTAATACTGCCGACTGTTCTTCCCATGTGGATAGAGCGTATCCTGATGACCAAGAAATCTGCAGTTTTCAAATACAATTCGATCACCGTCCACCCGAACAGCCACCGCCTGTCCAACAGCTCCTGCGGAATTTTCAAAGGTAATATTGCGGGCGGTAAAGTCATTTCCAAAGACAAAGAACCCCGAAGAGCCGGTAGTGCCCATCTGCTCGCCAAATTGATTCAATTTTGAAGCATAATCATCATTGGTAATAATGGTCTTAAGCTTATCTTCTCCAATAAAAGTCACATTGTTTTTTGAAGCGGGAAGCACCAGTTTTTCTTTGTAAACACCGTTCTTGATGAAAATAGTTGTGCGTTGTTTCCTGAAATCAGGAACCGCATTGATGGCTTCCTGAACTGTTTTAAAATCACCGGAACCATCTCCAGCCACAATAAAATCCTGAGCAAATGTGCCAGAAACAACCATAAAACCAACCCACAGAAAAATCCAGTTAAGCTTCATAAAACTCTAATTTTGTTCTTGCAACTTAAATTCTGATACAATTTTACACATCGTAACCCACATCGAGGGGCTACAAATTATCTTTAATAAGTGTACAAATAACCTCCACCACGGAAAAAACGACCATTTATCCATTTTTTCATGACAAAATTCAGATTTCAGCAAAGTGAACTGTATCTTTGCCTCAAAATTGGATATAAAATCAATAAAGAAGGACTGTGAGTCACAAGAGAGAAGTCATTTTAGTAAACATCAGCGGTGAGGACAAGCCCGGTCTTACATCAGCACTCACCGACGTTTTGGCCCATTACAATGTCAACATCCTGGATATAGGTCAGGCGGTTATCCATCAGGATTTAGGATTGGGAATTCTGTTTGAAGTCCCGGCAAAATCGGAGTCCTCTCCAATATTAAAAGATCTTCTGTTCAAAGCATATGAAATAGGGTTGAATGTCAAATTCACCCCCATTACCGAAGAACAATACAAGGACTGGGTAGATCGTCAGGGAAAAGAACGCTACATTATTACCCTGCTTTCGCCCAAATTAACTGCCCGTCAACTGGCAGCAGTGACCAAGGAGATCGTGGATCAAAACCTTAATATTGACATCATTTCACGTCTGAGCGGACGAATCCCATTGGATGACTCACTGGGAAAGGTAAAATCGGTTGTCGAATTTTCTGTTCGCGGCACACCCGATGATATTGAGAAAATGAAAACCCGCTTTATCGAAATTGCGGGAACAAGCGGGGTGGACATCGCATTTCAGGAAGACAACATCTATCGTCGCAACCGGCGTCTCGTTTGCTTCGACATGGACTCCACCCTCATTCAGGCAGAGGTAATTGATGAACTGGCCCGTAAAGCCGGAGTATTTGAGGAGGTAAGCGCAATCACCGAGTCTGCTATGCGTGGCGAAATTGACTTTGATGAAAGTTTCAGGCAAAGGGTGGCGCTACTGAAGGGACTGGATGAATCGGTAATGAAGGAAGTGGCGGAATCGCTTCCTCTGACGGAAGGGGCCGAGAGGTTGTTTCAGGTGCTGAAAAAATACGGTTACCGCACGGCAATTATCTCCGGTGGTTTTACCTATTTTGGACATTACCTGAAAAACAAACTAAACATTGATTATGTATTTGCCAATGAGTTGGAGATAGAAAACGGCAAACTGACGGGTAAACATAAAGGGGACATAATTAATGGGCAAAAAAAGGCAGAACTCCTTAAACTTATAGCTTTCAAGGAAGATATTCATATGGCTCAGGTTATTGCTGTGGGTGATGGTTCCAATGACCTGCCTATGTTACGCGAAGCCGGACTGGGAATTGCTTTTCATGCAAAACCCAAAGTAAAAGCCTCCGCCAAACATGCCATTTCCACCATCGGCCTGGATGCCATTCTCTATTTGCTGGGATTCAGAGACAGGGAGATTAATTTGTAGAAAAGACACCAGCTCGCAGATCTTGGCTCATAGCTAATTCATGCAGGGAGCAAAAGAAACCATAAGTAAGGAGATGCACTAAAAAGTGTATCTCCTTTTTTTGTGACAAAAAACACACAGAACCAACCTATTCGTAACTTTTTGAATCATTTTTCTATCATTTTATAATCTTTTTGTTGGTATTTTGTTTTAATTCATTACTTTTGCTCTTGAAATAATTACAATTAATTACAGGAACAATTAAAACCGATTACCATGTGTGGATTTGCTGTTTACACCGGAGATGACCAGATGCTGAGATTGCAGATGGCCCATGACTTCAGGAGCTTGCAATATCGCGGGCCCGACAATACCATCATGAAAGACCTGGGCAATAATGGTTGGATAGGCTTTCATAGACTGAAAATAATGGATCTCTCCAATAATGGTAATCAACCCCTGGAATACAAGCACATTAAGTTGGTATGCAACGGAGAAGTTTACAACTTTAGGGAAATTCGGAAAAGCTTCGAAGGAACTTTTGACTTTCAATCCTCGAGTGATTGTGAAGTTATGATCCCCCTTTATCTTGAAAAGGGAATAATCGGGATGGCTCAGTCTTTGGACGCCGAATTTGCCTGCGTCATATACGATGAGAAAAAAAATAAATATATGGCAGCACGTGATCCAATTGGGATTCGCCCATTGTTTTATGGATTCACTCCCGAAAAAGAAATGCTGTTTGCCAGCGAAATGAAAGCACTCCATCACATCTGTGAAGAAATACATCCATTTCCTCCGGGTTATTGCTATGATGGAAAAGATTTCATCAGCTATTGCGACATTGCCAAAGTAGATCAGTTCCATGATGATGAACAGGACTCCATTTTTAAAGAGATCAACCATCGACTGACACGTGCGGTGGAAAAGCGCATGGATAGTGACGCGCCTCTGGGTTTTTTGCTAAGTGGAGGACTTGACTCAAGTTTGGTATGTGCTTTGGCAGCCCGTATGACAGACAAACCTATCCGCACCTTTGCTGTCGGTATTGAAGATGGCCCCATCGATACCAAATATGCCCGTCAGGTAGCTGATTATATTGGTGCCGACCATACAGAAGTGCTTTTTTCGCGTCAGGATATCTTTGACACACTGAGCACTTTGATCTACAACACCGAAACCTGGGACATCACCACCATCAGGGCTTCTATGGGGATGTATTTGGTGAGCAAGTACATACACGAAAATACAGACATTAAGGTCTTGATGACCGGTGAAATAAGTGATGAGATTTTCGGTTACAAATACACCGATTTTGCTCCAACGCCAGAGGCATTTCAGCAAGAAGCCGAGAAACGATTGAAGGAAATATATATGTATGACGTTCTCCGGGCCGACCGTTGCATTTCATCAAATGGCCTGGAAGCGCGTGTCCCGTTTGGAGACCTGGATTTTGTCAGGTATGTAATGGCTATTCAACCCGAAAAAAAGATGAACTATACGGGCATTGGCAAATACCTGCTGCGCAAAGCGTTTGAAGGAGACTTACTACCTCACGATATTCTTTATCGGGAAAAGGCCGCCTTCTCTGACGCCGTTGGACACAGCTCTGTGGATTATCTGAAAGGCTACGCCGAAAAACTTTACAGCGACGAGGATCTTCAACGAGCAAGAGCAAAATATACTTTTGCCACCCCCATATCTAAAGAATCGTTGATGTACCGGGATATTTTTGAAAGTCATTTTCCGGGTCGTGCCGGTCTGATTAAAGATTTCTGGATGCCCAATAAAACCTGGGAAAACTGTGATGTGAATGATCCCAGTGCAAGAGTGCTTCCAAACTATGGGAAAAGCGGGGAATAAGAGTTGTGAGTTTTGGGTTCTGAGTTCAGGTTATCCGGCTAAGAAAGAGATTTTTGAATTATATGAAATGATACCCCACCAGAACTCAACCGCTTAAAAAAGTACAGAAGAAATCTATAAATAAAAACCAGTTCATTAATGTTAGAGGTTTTGAACTCGGAACTCCCGGAAGCATACAGGGATTGATTCCCATGAACTTCCGGGTTATTAATAGAACTAATAAAATACCGTAGATACCTAAACTGTGAGAATGAAAATCCGGAACACCCGTTATTAACCGGCGGGAATGGTTCCGGATTTACTATTTTTAAAACGAATCTGAGGCAACAATATCTTAATCTCTTTTGTGTCCTCCTCCTTCTTCCACCA
>Ga0163227_100149_pt1 | contig 22341 bp, 15 predicted proteins | sample MSEWel2016_09_14_2_FD_113148 | JGI IMG/M metagenome (GOLD analysis project Ga0163227, IMG submission 113148) | Subsurface microbial communities from deep shales in West Virginia, USA - MSEEL Well Study Marcellus 5H_2016_09_14 ...
CTCTAGGTAATCCGTCACGATCTGGGGAGCGGATTCGTGCTGCGAATCGCCAGCAGTATCTCGTCCTCCTGATGATCGCGGGGGATGTTCTTTTCGCGTATCTGGGGTTGGCGCTGGGTTTCTTTCTGCGCTTCCATACGCCATTGAAGGAACTTGGTGTCCCGGCCGAGAACCTGGATTTTGTAGATTACCAGGCGCTGCTGGGCTTGGCCGTGCTCTTTCTGGTGCTCACCTATTCGCACCTGAACCTCTACTCCTGGAAGGTTTTACTGCGTCCCCGGCGATTCCTGCCGGGCACCCTGCAGGGCACGACCTTCTGGTTTGTCGTCTTTGCCTGCTTCTCGATCGTGTTGAAGTTTGAGCCGCAGATCTCACGCTTCTTCATGATCATATCCTGGTTCAGCGTGTTGCTGCTGATCAGCGGGTGGAAGTATGGCTTCTATCGCGTGCTGCAATCTTCCCAGATGCGGGCCAATCTGGTGCAGAAGATTGTCGTGCTGGGCTGGAATGAAGAGTCGGCCACACTGACGGACGCCATCTACCGGGATCATTCGCATCCCTATAGTGTGCAGGGGCTGATCCACGGCACCCACCCCGAAGGCGAAACAGACCTGCCCAATACGATTTATCCGGTACTGGGTGGCTTGCATGATCTCGAAACCATTTTCGAAAAGCAGCGCCCCGACATTCTGGTCATTGCAGATCTCGACCTGAACAGGGAGCAGTTGGGGCAGATCGCCAAGCTGTGCGAAATCCACTACGTGCAGATGAAGATCGTGCCGACAATGTTCCAGATCTTCCTGTCGGGCTTGCGGCTGGAGACGGTTTCCGGGCGTCCGCTGCTCGGGATCGAAGAGCTGGCAATCCTGCGGCCGGTCAACCAGCTGGCGAAACGCGTGATGGATATCATCGGCGGCTTGGTCGGCCTGATCGGCAGCTTCCCGGTCATGGCGATCATAGCCTTCCTGATTTACCGCGAAGATCCCGGCCCCATCCTCTACCGCCAGTTACGCACGGGGCGCAATGGTCGTCCCTTCACGATTTACAAGCTGCGTTCGATGCGCACGGATGCGGAGAAGGGCAAGGCGCAATGGGCGGTGGAAAACGATCCGCGCCGTCTCAAGGTCGGGGCTTTCATGCGGGCCTGGAATATCGACGAACTCCCGCAATTCTGGAACATCCTGAAGGGAGAGATGAGCCTCGTCGGTCCGCGTCCAGAACGACCGGAGCTGATCGTGAACTTCGAGCGCAACATCGATCACTACAATCACCGCCACGTCGTGAAGCCGGGCCTTACCGGCTGGGCCCAGATCAATGGCTTGCGTGGGAATACGAGTCTGGCGGATCGTATTCGCTACGACATCTACTACATCGACAACTGGAACATCTTCATGGACGTCTACATTTGTCTGATGACGTTTCTGAAGCAGGAGAACGCCTACTAGAGGCCGCCACTTCGATCCTTCTTTTTTTTCAAGCCGATTCGCCGTTCAGGCCGATCGGCTTGTCACGTTTTTGGCGGGATCAGGCCTTGGTCGGATCGCGTTCGGATGAGACCTTGGCGTCTTCCACCTTGCCATTGTCCCAATGCAAGTGCAGGTAGCGCGCGGGCTGGCCGTCGGGGTGGGGCAGCGCATAGGTCCAGAATGTGCCCGCCTTGGCCAAAGGTGCAGCCGGGATAAAGGCCTCAACGGAATCCTCATTGCGCGTCTCGATCACGCGGCGGATTTCCTTGGACTGCAGCAGGCCCTTTTCCCATCGGTAGGCAAACAGGCGCTGCAGGCGTTCGGGGGTGCGCAGCTCGGCGGGCAGGCGGAGGCTCAATTGATAGAGCACTGCGGCGACATCGGCGACGTTTTCATTTTCCGGATAGGCCTCGATGAAAAGCTCGCCCAGCTCGAATACGTCAACATAGCGCTCCTGCTGCATGCGTTGGCTGATAATCTCGAGCCACGCAGCGGGCGCACTCTCCAGCTCCCGGGTTTCCTCCAGTGCTGTCTGGAGGGCCTTGGCCTCGCTCTGGATGATGCGGGCGATGCCTTGCTGGCGGGCTACGGCCGGATCGCTCAGCGACTTTTCCGGTGCATCGGGGCCTAGCAGTGCGCCAGTGGTCTCGAGCAGACGGCTCAATTCCTGTTGGGTCGCCTGGACCTGTGTTTCGAGCGGTTCCGCGGCGGTCAGGTGCGGCACGGCGCACAGGGCCATCCACGAGCAGGCGAGGAGAGAGGTCGATGGGGCAAGGTTCATGAGAGTGTAAGATGCAACTTTGCCGTTGTTTCGGTTTTCTACTGGTGTGGCAAGTGCCGACTTATCCTCGGCCGGCACTTGCGAAGTCGATTCACCGACGCAACCTTACAAACCTATATGGAGTCAATGCTGCGTAAGCTATGTCCGCTTCGCATTGCTCTGCTTTTAGTGCTGATCGCCCCGCTGGGTTGCGGGGCAGCGGAGCAGCAAGTCAATGCAGAGAAGCGGTTCCCACTTGACGATCAACGCCTGGAGTCCTCCGAGGGCCACGTAGTCAGTTATGCCGATGTGCTGGAAAAGGCGCGTCCCGCGGTCGTGTCCGTCACGACGTCCCGGATCGTGCATTCCATGCGCGGCGGTGCCAACGGAAGCCCGCTCGAGGAATTCCTCCGCCGTTTTTACGGCATCCCCGGCCCGGATGGCAGCCCCAGCCCCAGCGATCCGCGGGAGCGCGGTACCCCGGGTCAGCAGCAGGGTGAAGAGCGCCTGATCCCGAATGGCCTCGGTTCGGGCGTGATCATTTCTTCGGACGGCTACATCCTCACCAACAACCACGTGGTGACGGATCCGAATGGCGAGCAGGCTGACGAAATCATGGTCCAGCTCAACAACCGCGAAGAGGTTGAAGCTGAGCTGGTGGGGCGCGACGAGCGCACGGATATCGCCCTGCTGAAGATCGACCGCGAGGACCTGCCCTTCATGCCGATGGCCGACAGCGAAAACCTGCGCGTGGGCGACATCGTCTTCGCGATCGGTAACCCGCTTGGCGTTGGCCAGACGACCACCATGGGCATCGTTTCCGCGACGCGCCGCACGATCGGTATTCTGGGCCAAGGCGGCTACGAAGACTTTATCCAGACCGATGCCGCGATCAATCAGGGGAACTCCGGCGGTGCACTGATCGATGCCGACGGCCGCCTGGTAGGCATCAACTCCGCCATCATCTCCCGCTCCGGCGGCAGCATTGGCATCGGCTTTGCCATCCCGACTCGGCTGGCGCGCAGTATCGTCGTCGACCTGATCGAAACGGGCGAAGTCCGCCGCGGCTTCCTCGGTGTGTCGATCAGCGACCTCGACCGCGACATGGCCGAAGCCTTCAATCTCGATCACGCCCGCGGGGCGCTCGTCGAATCTGTGCAGCCCGACTCGCCCGCCGCCGAGGCCGGCATGGAACGCGGGGATGTGATCCTCTCCATCAACGGCCGCGAGGTCGAAAATTCTTCGGATCTGCGCCTGCGTGTGGCGGGAATGAGCCCGAAGGAGGAAGTCGATCTCGGCATCGTTCGCGACGGCGACCCGCAAACTGTGAAGGTGACGCTCGGCAACCTCGATGAACAGTCCGCGGATGGCATCGGCATGGGCGGCGGTAGCAGCGTGCTCGAAGGCGTGCGCCTGCAGGTGCTCAATGCCGAACGCTCCGACAGCTGGAATGTCGAGGCGGAAGAAGGCGTGCTGGTGACCGACGTGGAGGCCCGCTCGCCCTACGCTTCCGAGCTTCGCCCGGGCATGGTCATCCTCGAAGCGAATGACCAGGAGGTGAAGAACATCGACGATCTGCGCAAAAGCCTGCGTAGCGGTGCCGTCAACAAGCTTTGGGTCGAGTTTCAGGGCCGTCGAGGCTTCCTCGCCCTGCGGATGCCCTAGAGGCCCCTTCAAGCTCCTTTAAAATGACCAGGGCGGCTGTCGATCGACAGCCGCCCTTTTTTGCGTCGGTAAAGTTTGCGGAACGCGATCAGGAGCCAGGCTTGATCGCGGGGATGTTGCGCAGGTGGGCCGGCAACTGCGTCGGCTCGTAGGTCGGGAATTCGAGCTCCAGCAGGCTGACCAGCGGCACGGAAAACTTGGCCTGACCGGCGCTGCGGTCGACCAGCACCGCTACGGCTGCCGTTTCGCCGCCGCGGCTCTCCACGATATCCAAGGTCTCCTGCACGCGGCCACCGCGGGTGATGACGTCTTCGGCCACCAGCACGCGCTCGCCGTTGGCGATCTTGAAGTTGCGACGCAGGGCGAGGCGGTTCTCATCCTTTTCCACAAAGATGAAGCGCTTACCCAGTTGGCGCGCCATTTCCTGCCCCAGCACGAGGCCACCCATGGCGGGTGCGACCACCGTCTCGAAGTCTTGCGTGGGCAGCTTGGGGATCAACAACTCCACCAGGCGCGTCACGTAGTCCAGGTGCTCGCACACCCGCGCACATTGGAAGAAATGCGCGCTGCGCAGCCCGGAGCGAAGGATAAAGTGTCCCTCCAGCAGGGCGCCGGTTTCCTTGAAGATCTGTAGAACCTCTTCTTGCTCGGCCGAATCCATAGAAGCGTTTAAGCCGAAGGGGGCCGGGAAGGTAAAGCGAAAACAGGCCAAGTCTTCCCGGCCTGTTACGAAAACGCAACGGAAGTGACGTTTGTAACGCTGGAGCGTCGCCTCCGTGAAATAGCTGCAACGGCCCTAGAATACTATTGCCGCAGGGTAGGCCCCCGTAATGAGTCGGGCACTCAAGAGCTGACCTATGAACTACCGATTTGCTCGTTCGACCATCCTGGCCGGCCTGCTTGTTCCTGCCATCGTGCATGCACAGGAACAAAGCGGGCGCATTGCCGGGAAAATCTTTGATAAGGCTACAGGCCAGCCCATCGTAGAGGCTTCGCTGGTGCTGTTGGATGCCTCCAACTTCACGCAGACAGATGCTCAGGGCGCGTATTTCTTCGACGGCGTGCCCACGGGCACCTACACCGTGCGGGTCTACAAGGTGGGCTATGAACCCTTTGACGTCAGCGGTGTCGAGGTGACCCAGGGCCGGACCAATTCCCTCGATATCGCGCTGCCACGCCGCGAAAGCACCGAGTCTACCCAGCCGACGACTTCCACGACCTCCTCTTCCTCTACCGAAGTCGACTCCAGCTCTCCCGAGCAGATTTTCGAGTTGGCCGCGATGGAAGTGACGGCCGAGTCCGTGCGCGCCCAAAACGTCGAGGTGGTGGCCATCCGCCAGCAATCGCTCGGGGTGATCGACGCGCTCAGCTCGGACAATATGTCTCGCTTTGCGGTTAGCGACGTGGCCGAAGCCATCACCAAGGTGACGGGCATCAACGTGAGCGACGGCAAATACGCGGTCGTGCGCGGCCTCAACGACCGCTACACCACCACGCAGCTCAACGGCGTGGTCATGCCCAGCCCCGACCCGGACCGCCAGGCGGTGCAGCTCGACATCTTCCCCTCGGCGATGATCGACCAGCTCATCGCCAACAAGACCTTTACGCCCGACCTGCCCGGCGAGTCCAGCGGCGGCTCTCTCAATATCAAGACCAAGGGCATCCCGGAAGAGCGCATCATGGGCCTCAGCGTCGGCTTTGGCCTGCGCGATAACACGTCCTTCAACGACAACTTCATCACCAGCGACGTCGGCAACGACGATTGGCTCGCCCAGGGCTACGACGACCGCGTCTTCCCGCAATCCGACACCAATGGTGGCGTGATCGCGCCCAACGAAGAGGGCGAACCGGGCCTGAATTACAGCGGCTCCATCTCCTATGGCGATCGCTTCAAAATCTTCGGTGACCAGGAGGTCGGCTTCATCGGCGCCCTCAGCTGGAAGCGCGATTACTATTATCGTGAGATCATGCGCGCCGAGCGCCGTGGCGACTTCCGCCTCGGCGAGGGCGTGGTGGCGCTCACGAGCCTGGAAAACCCGGGCGATACCACTGAACAACCCTGGGGTATCTGGAATAATGGCATTGAGGAGGTGACCCTTTCCGGCTTGGCGTCGCTATCCTACCGCCCGCTGAAAAATCAGGAGTTTCGCTACACCTTTTTCTTTACGCGCAATGGCACCGAAGACGCCGAGATCCTGCCCCCGATGGACTGGGATGACGACGGCGACAGCCTCTTTTATTTCAGCTCTCTCGGCTACAGCGAGCGTGAGTTGCAGTTGCACCAGTTTGAGGGCCATCACTTCCTGCCCGAGCTGATGAACTCCAACCTCGACTGGTCCTACTCCTATTCGACCAGCCTGCAGGACGAGGTGATCCGCAACCTCAAGTTCTTCCGCTACAACGAATCCACGCAAACCTACTCCGTGGACCGCAGCGGTGACCGCAAGATCGTGCAGTTCTCGCGCGAAACGGACCAGGAGAACCAGATCGGCAAGCTCGACTACACGCTGCCGCTGGAATTCATCCCGCTGGATACGGCACCGCGCCTGAAGGTGGGCGGCCAGTATGAAAACGTGGACCGCGAGTTCATCCAGTTGCAGTCCAGCAGCGTCCGTCCGTTCTCCAACCTCGAATCTCCGCTCGATGCGTTCGGTACTTCCGTTTACGTGCAGAACGCGGGCGGCGAGTGGATCGAGAACGGCGTGGCCGAAGGGCCGGCGACCGGTAACCGCGAGATCAAGGCGGGCTACCTGATGGCGGAAGTTCCGTTCAACTTCCTCTCCATGTATCACAAGTTCGTCGCGGGCGCTCGTTATGAAGACGCTGCGATCGAGTTCGACGGGGTGGGGACCATTTCCGGCATCAATTTCTTCCCCTCCTACGGCGAGCTTCGTCCCATCGACGAAGACACCTGGTTGCCGGCGGTCGCGCTCAATACCGACGTGACGGACAGCTTCAAGATCCGCCTGGCCTACTCGCGCACCGTGGCGCGCCCCTCCTTCCGCGAGCTGGCGCCGTTCCCGACTTACTCGTTGGCGGACAACAGCATCGAGTTCGGCAATCCCGGCGAAGTGACGCTGATCACGGGCGACGATCCCGTGGTGGACGGTCTCGAACAGTCGCGGGTCGACAACTACGATGTGCGTTTCGAGTACTACTTCGGTGACGCCGACCTGGTTTCGGTCAACTTCTTCTACAAGCAGGTCGCCAATCCCATCGAACGCTACGAAGTCCTGCCGGACCGTTTCACCTTCGAGAACAACGAAAACTCCGGCACGCTCAAGGGCGTCGAATTCGAGGTGAACAAAAACCTCGGTTTTATGGGCGACTTCTGGAGCGTCTTCAACCTGGGCGGCAATGCCACTTACGTGGATGCCAAGGTCGAGCGTTCAGAGTTGGAACTCGGGCCCTACGGCTGGGATCAAAACGGGGCGTCGCTGCTCCCGCGTGAACGCCAGTTTTACGATCAGCCTGAATACATCCTCAACGGCTACTTCAACTTTCGTCAGGAGGACTGGGGCACGGACGTAACGCTTTCCGCCAATTGGGTGAGTGCCCGCCTCTCGTCGGTCGGCTATCTGCCGCAGAGCACGCTTTCGATCTATGATGAAGAGGTGACGACGCTAAACCTAGTCATTTCTCAGAAGCTGACGGATAACCTCTCGATCAAATTCTCCGCGAAAAACCTGCTCGATCCCTGGATCAATCAGGTCTACGACCCGGAGTTGGTCGATTTGGGTGCTTCCAATCCGGACAACGAACCGGATAGCGACATCTATCGGGGCCTCGAAAACCCCTATGCGCGTAGCTCTTATAAAAAGGGTCGTTCCTTCAGTATCTCTATCTCCTACGACTTTTTCTAGAGGCTGTTACACACGCGTAACGGAATGAACCAAGCTTTGTCACTTTCGTGGCGTAGAATGCCCTAGATCTTTCAATCAGAGAAACCTCAAATCGAACAAAGATGCAAAACTTGAAACTGCTCGGTACTGCTGCTTTTGTCGCGGCTTTTTCGCTCAGCGCCTTTGGTGAGAAGGTCGTGTCTTCGAACATCACGACCAACGAGACCTGGACCCAGGCTGACAGCCCTGTCATCCTCGAAGACACCATCTACGTGACGGATGGTGCGGTGCTCACCATCGAGCCGGGTGTGATTGTGCGCGGTCAACCGGAATCCGCTGCTACCAATGTGAATGCCGGCTCCGTGGTCGTTACCCGCGGTTCCAAAATCATTGCCAGCGGCACCGCCCAGGAGCCCATCATCTTCACCACTGCTGCGGTCGACCAGGATAACGACGGCGAATACGACGTTGACAGCCAATCGCTCCTGCCGGTGCGCTGGGACAGCAGCATGGGTCTCGATGTGTTCCACGATGCCGATCCGCTGAACAACCCGCTGCCCCCCTATGCGGGCTGGGAAAACGGCGTGTCCAACGATCCCAATTTCAACAACACCAGCGTCCAGTACAACCGCGGCCTCTGGGCCGGTATCGTACTGCTCGGCCTCGCGCCCACCAACGCCGGCACGACGGTCAACAACATGGCCGACGGCTTCGGCGATCCTACGTTCCTGGATGACTACCACGAAGGTGCGGTTGAAGGTATCAACTCCAACCCGCTGTCCGTCTACGGTGGCTCCAACCCGAACGATTCCTCCGGTGTGATCCGCTACGTTTCCATCCGCCACGGCGGCACCGAAATCGGTGAAGGTAACGAAATCAACGGTCTGACCATGGGCGGCGTCGGCTACGGCACGCAGATCGAATACGTTGAAGTTTATCTCAATAACGACGACGGCTACGAATGGTTCGGCGGCACGGTCAACACCCGCAACCTCGTTTCTCTCTTCAACCACGACGACTCCTTCGACATCGACGAAGGCTTCACTGGCCTCGGCCAATTCTGGTTCTCCCTGCAGCTGGACGACCGTCAAACCGGTAACCACAGCGGTGAGCACGACGGCACGGACGCCGAGTTCAACTCCGTTTTCGTCGCCAGCGTCAACGGTGTGCCGCTCGGCGTAGCCAGTACCGACGACGATGCCAAGGGCGGTCTCCCGCTCGCTTACCCGACCATCTACAACGCGACCTACATTGGGGGTGGCGCCGGTCACAACGACAGCTACGACAGCGGCCGTAACGATGCCTTCCGCATCCGCGACTCCTGGGGTGGCGCCTACCGTAACTCCATCTTCTCCGACTTCGGCGGCAGCGGTATCCGCGTGGACAGCGATGGCGTGGACCGTTGGAAGTCCGGCGACATCAGCTTCAAGAGCAACTACTGGTACAACTTCGCGGATGGCGGCACGGCCTTCGTGAGCAATCCGGCCAGTGGCGATGCCTTCTCTTCGGGTGACGATATCGCGATGGAAGTGATGAACGGCGCCAGCGGCGAGTATGCGGCCAACCGCGCCAACAACTTCACGAACAATCACTTCGACGTCGACCCGTTCGGCTCCCGCCGTATTGCCATCGGCGATATCCCGGCCATGTTCAACCGCCGCAGCGGCCTCGACCCGCGTCCGGTCAACCTGGACGGTACGCTGAGCTCCGCGACCTCGACGTTCTTCTCGAGCGCTTCCTACTTCGGCGCCTTCAATCCTTCGGAATCCCTCTGGACCGACGGTTGGACCGCTGGTAGTGCCCTCGGCGTGCTGCGCATGCAGCAGTAGTCAGACTTCGCTAAAGATAATGCCTGGTTTGCACCAGGCATTGTTAGAAGCACGCAAGCCTTCGGAAAATTCCGGAGGCTTTTTTATTCGCGCTCGAGGAACTTCTGTCGCAACGGTTCCGCTTCCAGCTTTTGTTGATCCTGCTCAATGATATTGTGGATCCATTCAGCGAGATCCACGGACTCCCAATCGGGTGAGCCTTGGTCGGGATGGTGGATGATGCGATTGCTGAAGTCGGTTATGACGACAGCCGGGCGCTCTCCTGGCTGCTGGTCCAGTGCATAAATATAGCCGGAAGACATGTGCCAGGTCATGACGGGAAAGGTCGGCGCATCCTGATCGAAAAAAGGTTGGACCTTCGAGGCGGCACTCATGAGCACGACTTCGGCCGTTGGATTGCGTTCTTCGATGTCTTCATAGGCGCGTGAAAATTGGCGCACCCGTTCAATCGAAGAGGCGTCATCTGGTTCGGCATAAAGAAAGACCAGGTATTTCTTGTCCTTAAAATAGTCCGAGCCCAGTCGGACGAGGTTCTCACCATCCCAACGCCAGAACTTGTCGCCGATCTGGGTGTGGAGCGATGCCTGGTGTTCCGCCAGATTCGCCTGACGCAGTCGCTCCGCCTGGGCGATGACGTCCGTCTGCTCGATCGGGAGAATATGGCGACCGTTCGAGCCGAAATCCACCACTGCGCCCTCCTCGGTTATACGGACCAGAACGCCCGGAACCGCCGGAATGAGCGTCTGTTTGCTGCCCTCGACCATCACTGATGTCTCCTGTTTTACATGCACGTGTGCCGGCCAGTATTCCGGCAGGTAGGGCAGGGCGGCGGGGGTTAGCGGGGCTGCGGCCAGGGTGCCGGCGACGTAAAAAAGCCCCAGGGTAGACCATGTTTTCAACCATTTTTTCATCATGCAAGGTAGGCAGATCAAGGAATCGAAGTTTCTTGTATTTCTCCAATTGTCAATGTTTCCCCAGTTGGCACGGCGTTCCCATCTTTAATTGTGTCATTTGTGTTAAATTACAGGAAGCCTGTGTGACTTTTAGATTACATTAAATGGTAAACACTAGAAACAACTTGACCGTAATAGTGCGCGTTTCAGACTCGGGATCAGCTTTATTTCCTCTCTCACAAAACTATCCGATATCGCATGAAAAAGCAGTTTTATACCCTTTGTCTTGCTACCGTTGCGGCGAGTGCCGTTCAAGCTCAGCGAGTCGACCTGACCCCCATCGCGGCTTGGGACTTTGAAAGCACTCAGTCCCAGACCTACGCTTCCCTCACGCAAGAAGAGGCGATCGCTCGGGGCATCGTAGTGTCCAACGCGCTCCAAAAGCAGCTGATTGCGAAAGAAGGCGAGCAATCCGGCAACAGCTGGACCGACTACACCGAGGCCAGCCTTGATCTGAGCGCGCTGATTTACCCGGGTGATTCCGTGGACATCAGCGGCACCTCGGTCGTCGCGGGGAGCTACAACCTCAACGAGGTGGTCTTCCCGGCCTCCGGCGGCAGCACGCTCAACGCCAGCTACAACGCCAACTGGGGCATCGAAAACGAAGCGGAGAACAACAATGGCGCTCTGGTGCTGCGCGGCGGCATCGGCGACCAAAACATCACCATCTCGGCCAGCACCAAGGGCTTCTATGGGGTGGAGTTCGCCTTCGACGCCAAGTCCCTCACTTCGGAGTTCGAATCGACGCCCAGCGTGAACGTGATGGTGGATGGCACCGCCTATCCCGTCACGGTGACGCAGACGGTGAGCCCGAACTACTCCCAGTTTGTCTTTGAGCTGCCTTATCAGGCGGACGACAAGAGCAGCGTGGAAGTGACGATCAACCTCAATTCCACCTACACCCCGGCGAGCGCCACCTCCTCTCTCGCGGGCACCGGTGTGATGTTGGACAACATCCAGCTGCGCGGCTACAAGATCGGTTACACCAGCGGTGATGCCGAGATCCAGCACATCAACCTCTTTACCGGCACCCAAGGCCTGAACGAGGGCTTTGTGATGGTGGAAGACGCGACCTTCTACGCTTCCAGCTATCCTTATCTCTACCACCCGGAACTCGGCTACGTCTATGTGCCGAACGGCGTGGCGATTCAGGGTGCGGCTACCTCCGACACCAACAACGGCTGGCTCTACAGCTATGCCCAGATCGACGGTTCGGCCATCGGTTGGGTCTTCGTCGACTTCGACTATTTCCCCTGGATTTACGCCCCTGTCGCCGATAGCGGCAACGGCAGCTGGGTCTACGTCTTTACCGACGAGACCAATGCGGGCTCGCTCTATGTCGATACGACGCAAAGCATGGTGACCTACACCAAGTAGGGAGCGCAGTTCTTTAGTTCATACCTTTCGAGGGGCGGGCCGGTTTTTTTTGACCGGCCCGTTTTTTGTCGACGGGTGCGATGCGCTCGCCGCTTGCACAATGGCGCCAACGCAGACAGGGTGGGGCATGGCGACTCCGCTTTCCGACAAGATCATCGTATTGGGTGTGACCGGCTCGATCGCGGCCTACAAGGCGGCCGACATCTGCAGTCAGCTGACCAAGCTGGGCGCGCAGGTGCGGGTGGTGATGACGGAGTCGGCCACCAGGCTGATCCCTCCGCTCACGCTGCAGACCTTGAGCCGGCATCCGGTCGCGGTGAGCCTCTGGGATGAGGGCAAGGGTTGGCAGCCGGGCCATATCGAACTGGCGGACGAGGCCGACCTGCTGCTGATCGCCCCCGCAACGGCCAACAAGTTGGCGCAGTTTGCCCACGGGCTTGCGCCAGACCTCCTGACCAATATTTACCTCGCGACGCCCGCCCCGGTGATGCTGGCCCCCGCCATGAACGGCAAGATGCTCGCCCATCCCGCGACCCAGGCCAATCTGCAGACCCTGCAGCAGCGCGGCCATCGGCTCATCGAGCCGGCGGAGGGTTTGTTGGCCTGCGGTTATGAGGGCAAGGGCAAGCTGGCCCCGGTCGAAGCCATTGTGCGCGCGGTGGTGGACTTCTTTACACTCGATTCGACCCAGACGCGCTGAATCAGGCGTGCAATCTCGTTTCTTTGTGTTTGATTGAGGAGGTCAATGGCCGCACATCAGCAATTCTGGAAATCCCGGCAGATGCCGCTCGACCGGGCGTGCCTCTGGCGCCTGGGTCGCCTGCGCCTCTGGCTGGCACGAGCCGAACGCGAGTGGGGCTTTGCGACCGAAAGCGCCGAAAACCCCGAAGTGCTCGACTCGAGCTTCGTGCCCTACGACGTCATTCCCAACAGCCTGGACTGGAAGCACTTTGCCTTCGAGAACGCACCGGAGCAGTTCGAGCTCTGGCCAGCGGTGCCGCCGCGCCCGGTCGTGGTGCGTGCAGACCAGGCGGTGGCGATCCCGCCCCGACAATCGGCCAAATACTTTGCCTGCGTGCCCGTGTGGGTCGAGCTATGGGTGGGCGCGCCGGAGCGGCACAATCAGATGAAGATCGGTTCCGTGCCGACGCGTATGCTCTCGAATACGTGGTTCGGCAATCATGCCACTGGGGAGCTGTGCTACTCGCTGCGCTTTGCGGCCACGCGTCAGCTGGATGACCTGAAGCTGCACCCGCACCACCTGATTTGCCCGATCATCCTCGAAAACCACAGCGAGCATACGCTCGACTTTCACAAGCTGTGCCTGCGGACCAAGCACCTGGCGATCTATTCCGGCCACGAGCACTTCTGGAGCAACGTGGTGCGCATCCGCTTTTCCGGCAAGTCCCGCGAAGCCCGCGTGACCTACGAGAGCAAGGTGCCCCAGTTCGAGGATAACCTGCGGCTGGTCTCCAAGGCCTACGAGCCGGCCGAACGCATCTTCGTCGGCCTTACCTTCAAACACCCTTCACCGTCGGACTTTCAGGTGCTCGAGTGATGTTCGATACCCTCGCCCAAGTAGACTATTATTCCATTGGCCGCGCGGTCGCGATGATCGTGATCGGCCTGCCGCTCCTGTACCTGCTCAGCCGTGGGCTGGGCCAGATGCTCGTCAAGCACGGCTCGGAGCACAGCAGCGTCATCGTGCGCCGCTTTGTGCTGTGGGGCGGCATGATCCTGATCGTGCTGTTTGTGCTGACCGAGCTGGGCTACGACATCACCGGCCTCGTGGCCACGGCGGGTATCGCAACCGTTGCGATCGGGTTTGCGGCGCAGACGACCCTTTCCAATTTCATCTCCGGGCTCTTTCTGATCGGCGAAAAGCCCTTCCGCATCGGGGATCTGATCCGCATTGGCGATCGCCTCGGCATCGTGAGTTCGATCGACATGCTGTCGGTCAAGCTGCGGACGTTCGACAACCTGTTCGTGCGCATCCCCAATGAGGAGATGATCAAGCGCGAGGTGGTCAACATTACGCGCTTTCCCATCCGCCGCATGGATATCGACGTGCGCGTCGCCTACAGCTCCAACCTTTCACAGGTGGAGAACATCCTGAAGGAGCTGGCGTTGAATAACCCCTATGCGCTGGACGATCCGGAGCCGCTGATTCTCGTCAAGGACTTCCGCGAGAGCGAGATCGTGTTTCTCTGGGGCGTGTGGTTCGAAAAAAACGATTACCTCAACCTCCGCAACGCCCTGCTGCGCGAGATGAAGGAGCGCTTTGAGCGGGAGGGCATCGAGATCCCGTACCCGCACCTCAAGGTCTATGCGCCCAAGGGTGGGTGGCCCGATTCCCGCGGCGCGAATGTCCCCTCATCTTCCGACCAGGGCTGAAGAATCCGCTAAAGTGGTCGTATAGGAATTTGCTCAGGTAACTGGCGGGTAAAATCCGAGTTGCCAAACTGTGCGCAGGACATTGGAGTAGAACAAGATCATGGCCGAAATGTCGAATTTGCCTTACGGGTCGGTCATCACCCAGGAGTTGCTCAAACAGGGTGATCAGCTGGGCCCATATAAAATTCAAGACCGTTTGGCCATTCACCTGTTCGGCGCGCTCTACCGCGTGGACAAGGAGCAGTATGGCACGGTCCTGATTCACGTCCTGCCCAAGGCAATCAGTGACGATCCGACCTTTCACAAGGCCTACCTGGGGCGCTGCGCCAAGCTCAACAACCTGAAGGACGCGCACCTGCTGCAGATTCGCGACGGCGACCGCTTCGAGGAGCGCCTGGTGATCGAATACGAAGACGTGCCGGGCCTCTTGAGCCTGACGGATTATTTTTACGAGCAGCGGCCGGATCCCGGCTTGGACGTATCACAGCTCAAGACGGTGATGGGGCGCACCGTGGATGCCTTCCGGGCGGTCCGCGGCAAGATGGTCGGTCACTTTTCCCTCACGCCCGAGATGGTGATGGTCGGCCCCAAGAACGACGTCTACGTCTATGGCTTCGGGCTCTATGAATCCCTGCAGCGCCGCAAGTTCGAGGTCTTCCTCAGCTCGGCCATCATCCCGCTGCTGAGTGACGACGAGCGCGTCCATCTCACCGCGATGGACACCTTCAGTCCGGAAGTGCGCAATGACGAGGACTTCGATCAGCGCGCAGACATCTTCTCGCTCGGTATCCTGACCTATTTTCTGCTGACGGGCAAAAAGCCGACGCGGGAGTGGACGCTGCCTTCGGAGGCCCGCCCGGAGTTGACCGAAGGCTGGGACCTGTTCGTCAGTCGCTGCCTGGAGCCGGAGCCGTTCAACCGCTTTGCCAACTTCAACGCCTTTGGCGAGGATCTGCAACGCGCGGAGAAGCTGCATCACGTGGCTCGCGCCGAACAGGAAAAGGGTGAAACGCTGCAGAGCCTGGAGGCACTGCCCTTGCCCAAAGGGCTGCGGGATCGCTATTCGCGCTCGACGCAGAACCTGATCCGGCTGGGCCTGCTGGTCGGCGGCGGCGCGGTCGTGCTGGGGGCCGCGTGGTTTGGCTTGCAGACCTTCACCGCAGGCGCCACCCAGCGCGGCGGCAACGAGATGGTGGTGGAGAAGGTGAAGCCCGGTGCCCGCGGCCTTGATTTGGCCCTGCACATTTTTCCGGAGCGAGCCTCGGTTCGTTTCTCCGAGCAGGATCAGCAGTTTCTGACCTCCGACGGTGAATTGGCTTTCGATTTGCCCAAAGGCAGTTACGTGGTGGAGATCGAGTCGCCGCGCTTTCACACCCAGCGTCGCGTAATCGAGATCGGTGGCGCGCCAACGGAATTGAATTTGCAGCTCGAGCCCGCTTACGGGGCGCTGGAACTGACTTCCGTGCCCGGGGCTACAGTGGATGCCGTGCTCGAAAACGGTGTCGCCCTGTATCTCGACCAGGTGCCGGAGAATGGCACGCTGACGCTCGACAGCCGCCTGTTGGCGGGCGAGCACGTCCTGCGGATTTCACGTCCCGGCTATGAGGCGCGTCAGCTCGAGGTGACGTTGAACGAGCGCGAACCGATTGCGATCGAGGCCATGATCGAGCCGCTGCCGACGCCCCTGCAGGTCTTGAGTGAACCTGCGGGCCTGCCGGTGGCAGTCAATGGCGAACGCCGCGGCGTGACCCCGTTGACATTGAAGCAATTGCCGGTGGATGAGCCCCTGGAGGTGGCGATCGACCATCGTAGCTACAAGGGAGCCGTTCGCGAGGTGACCCTCAAGGCCGGGGAGCCCATGGTGCTCGATTTTGGAGCTTTGGAGGAGCGTCGAGGTGAGCTGGACCTTACGGTGACGGTGGCCGGACAAAAGCCGACGCCGGCGATGTTGGAAGAGCTGAGCATCGTCACCCCGGAGCAGACCTATACCGGTCAGGCGAGTCTCGTGGCCGACCTGGGAGTCGGTGGGCAGGATATTCGGGTAGAGCATCCAGACTTTGAGCCGCTCGCAGAAACCGTGGAGGTGGAAGAGGCGGAGCGCAAACAAGTGACGCTCGACTTGACACCCAAGCCGGCGCAAGTGCGTGTGCAGCTGGATGTCGACTTGCCTTACGCGCTGGTGGTGGACGGCGAGCGCCGCGCGTCCGAGCAGGGCTCCGGCTACCAGGTACCGGCCTTGCGCCCCCTGAATCTGCAACTTTACGTGCGTAACTTCCAGCCGGTATCGACGCAGGTGACGATCCCGCCGAACAAAGCCTTCTTATGGCAGCCGGAGCTCAAGCCGCTGGCCGGACCCGAGCGGGGAGAACCGTGGAAGGTGCCGTATCTCGATCTTACGCTCAACTGGATCCCGGCGGGTACGGATACCGTTGGCAGTCCAGTGGATGAGACGCAGCGCCGACCGGCGGATGGGCCACCGACGGAGTTTACCTTGGCGGAAGGTTTCTGGATCAGCGAATACGAGGTGACGCAGCGCTTGTATCAGACCCTGATGAAGGAGAACCCAAGCATTCACCGGGGCGCAAACCTGCCGGTCGACAGTGTCAGCTGGCGCGAAGCCATGCAGTTTTGCGCACGGCTGACCGAGCTGGAACGCCGTTACAAGCGCCTGCCCGAGGGATACGAATACCGGTTGCCGACCGAGATGGAGTGGGAATATGCGGCTCGCGCGGGTTCAGACACGCCCTTTTTCTTTGGCAGCCGCGCCGTTGGGGGTGAACAGGGCAATTTTCGCGGGGAGTATCCGCGTGATTTTCGGTCCTTTGACTCCAATTCCACGCCCGAACGCAGCACCGAACCGGAGCCGGTCGGCTCTTACGTGCCCAACGCCTGGGGGCTTTATGACATGCACGGCAACGTGTCCGAGTGGACGCTCGATGGCTATATCGACCGCCTGCCGGGTGAGCCCGTGGGCGATTATACGCGAGCGGTGACGAGCTTTGGCCGGGCAGTGCGCGGCGGCAGCTGGCAACAGACGGCCGAGTTTGCCCGCAGTGCATCCCGCGACCGGGCAGGGGAGACGACCTCGCGCAGCTCACTGGGCTTCCGTGTGGTGCTGGCCCCCGTCATGGAATCCCTACCGGTGCGCAAGTAGAGTCGGCGGCGTGCCGTGCGGCCGCTTGATTACAAAAAAAGACCGGCGCTCTGGGAGAGCAACCGGTCGACTCTATTATCGCAGTATCTGTACCAGGGGCGGCTGCTTATTGGGCAGCCAGCAGGGAAGTCTTTTCGAGGGTGGCTTCGCCGGGTTGAACCAGCTTGAAGACCACGGGGATGCGGACCACGGCATAGGTGGCTTCACCATTCTTTTCGGCTGGTGCGAACTGCCAGTTGCGGGCCACCTTCAGGGCCTCCGCAACAAGGGCGGGCGGTGCATCGTTGACGACACCCGGGCCCATGACCCGGCCTTGTTCGTCCACGAGGCATTCGATTAAAACCGTACCTTCAACTCCCTGGGCGCGAGCTTCAATGGGGTAGGCTGGCCGTTCTCCTGCGATGAGTTCGGGTGCCTTGGAATTGCTCACGTCGTCATTGGCCACCACGGACAAAGCGGCGGAGAAAAATCCCATGAGCCCGAGGGCGATCATTTTGCGCGTCATCTTAGAATCCTTTCTCCTTTCGGGGGTTTGTGTGTGGCAGAAGGAGGGTGGAGTTTTGGGGCTCTGTGTCTCTTCTGTTACATGAATGTTACGGCTATGTTACGATTGTTTCAAGACCATCCGATAAGGAAAACTACTTGTATAAGCTGCACTAATGGGTGATGTAGTGAAAAGGAGCAGACATTTGCCGCTCTTTAAGAAAAAGGGTTGAAATCTTCGGAGCTTTGCCGGACGCTTGTCCTTGGCTGGGCCCTATGCAACGGCGGGCCGGTGAACTCCGCCAGGGCCGGAAGGCAGCAACGGTAACCAGGATCCCCGTGTGCCGTAGGTAGCCTGGCCACTTTTTTACTTTCTTTGCGGCCGCGAAAGCGGTCGTCTTTTTGTCGGATGGGAGAAGATTATCAGGTCATCGCGCGTCGCTGGCGCCCCCAGTCCTTCGAGGACCTGGTGGGGCAGGAACACATCGTGCGGACGCTGAAAAATGCGATCCAGACGGGCCGCATCGCACACGCTTACCTCTTCGTCGGCCCGCGCGGCACGGGCAAAACGTCGACTGCACGCGTCTTCGCCAAGGCGCTGAACGCCGAGGGCGGCCCCTCCGTTCAGCCGCCGATCGATTCGGAGATCGCCAAGGCCATCATGTCCGGCAATTGCATGGACGTGATCGAGATCGACGGGGCCTCCAACAATTCGGTGGAGCAGATTCGTGACTTGCGTGAGGAGTGCCAGTACGCGCCCGCCCAGTGTACCTACAAGATCTACATCATCGACGAGGTGCACATGCTTTCGCAAGGGGCCTTCAACGCCTTGCTGAAGACGCTCGAAGAGCCGCCCTCGCACGTGAAGTTCATCTTTGCGACGACGGAAGCGCAGAAGGTTCTCGCGACGATCACTTCCCGCTGTCAGCGCTTCGAGTTTCGCCCCATAGCATCAGATTTGATTATACGGCGTCTGCAACAGATTGCGGACGCTGAAGACATCAAGGTAGCGCCCGAGGCCCTCGAAAATGTGGCACGCCTGGCCGATGGTGGCATGCGCGACGCCCAGAGCATTTTCGACCAGCTCATTTCCTTTTGCGGCAGCGACATCACCGAGCAGGACGTGCTCGATGTCTATGGCCTCGCTTCGCCCCAGCAACTCGATGCCTTGCTCGAGAGCATGCTGGAAGCGGATTACGGCACGTTGCTGGCCAAGGTGGATGAATTGGCGCGGGAAGGCCGCGACCTGAGCCGTCTGTTGCGCGATCTGCAGCAACGTGTGCGCGAACGCCTGCTGGCAAGCGTACAGGAGCGCACCAGTCATACCGAAGGCCTGTTGCGCATGCTCGACGTGCTGCAGGAGCGTGAACGTTCGGTGCAGACGGGTCTCAATGAGCGGGTGAATTTCGAGGTGTCGCTGCTGAAGGCGGTCGAAGCCAGCCGCACGCGTGCGATCGACACCGTTTTGCGTGACCTCAGCCGCATGGCCGGTGAGCTTCCGGAGGACAGCGCGGAAAAAAAAAGTCCGGTGACAGCCTCGTAACCGGCAAGGCGAGTGCGCCGTTGCAGGTGCGACCGTTGTTGAGCGAGGAAGTCGATCCCGCTCCGGTGATGGTGGCGCCCTTGCGTGAAGAAGCGGCCCCCGAGCCTGCTGCTCCGCAACCGGCTGCGGCAGTGGCTGCGTCCGAGCCCGCTACGCAGCCCACGAACGAGGAGGAGCCGCCGCTCTCCTATTACGATGGGGGTGGTGATGCCGGCGAGAACGGTCCCTTTATCGACCTCAAGTATGCGCGCGACGAGGTCGAAGACGATACCGTGCAACTGCAGCCCCAGGGAACGCCTTTGACGAGCCTGGAGGACGCGACGGAGCGTATCGACCCGGCGGTGAAGCTGGCGTTGAAGGAATACCTGAAGGGCGAGTTTCGAGAGGTAAAAAAATACCGCCCGACGCTGAGCGCCGAGCGGGTATCGAAAGAGTCAGGCGAGCCGGAGTTGGCCGAAGAGCTGGAAGACCCCTCGACCGAAGACTAGAAACTATTCTGTGGTAGTCGCCTCTTCTTCGGCCGCTGCAGCCTTCGCCTCGTCGAGGATGTCGCTGATGGTGCGGGTCGCGAGTTCTTCCGGCTTGATCCACACATCGTCCGGATCGGCGTCATCGCGCGGATAGAGGTAGACCCAGCGCTCGTTGGGTGTGGAGCTGTCACTGTCCTTGTCGTAGGTGTTGTAATAGATCCAGGCCTTGTCGTCGGCGTCCGTGCCGGTTTCCACGTAGAGGAGAGATGGGGCGTCGGCGGTGGTGTAGATCCAGTGCCCCATGTCGTAGTAGTAGGTCCAGAAGCCATCTTCGTCCGCGCCCGCGTCCAGCCACATCCAGCCATAGTAGTTGAAGTAGACCAGCGGGAAGTCGTAGTCGTACACACCAGCGAGGGCCGTCACATAGTAGCCGTTCCAATCGTCTTCATCGTCCGGGCCATAGACGGCCGAGTAGGTCTTGAAGAAGTTCGCCATCTCCGGATTGACGGCCGTCAGGCGCAGGAGAATCGATTCTTCGTCGGTCGAGTCGCTTGCATTGGTGGCCGTGACGGTGACCAACAGGGTGCCGGGCTTGACTACGCCGACGACGATTTCGTTGGTTGCCGGATCGACGGCCAGGCTGTCGATGTCAAAGGAGTCACGGTCATTGCCGCTCGAGACCTCGTCTTCTTCATCGTAATAGGTTTCGATCGTGTAGTTGATCGAGTTGGCGGTTGGCTCTTCGCCCAAATCGTCGAGCGTGACGCTGGGGAAGCGCACGTAGGCGTCGGCCCAGATATAGTTTTCGTGGGTCGCGATGATGGAGTCGATGGGCGGATCGCTCTCACCGGCGGCGGGGTCGTCGTAGTCCGGGGTGCCTTCGGGCGCGCCATTGACCATCAGCGGCACATCGGCAAAGGCACTGGGCAACAGCACCTGCAGGTCGAGCGCCGGGATCTGGCCGAGCACACCAAGCACGGTATCTTGGGCCGAGCCGATGCTGGTGCCGTTCTGATAGGCGTCGCCGGTCACCTTGCCGAAAATGGGGTAGGCGTTGGCAAAGGCGTCGGAGTTGTCGCTGATATTGAAGAACCATCCAGAGGTGGCGTATCCCGAGGAGTTGAGGGCGGTAGCCAAGGTGCCCGGCTCCGCCTCGAGGTCCCCTTCCTCTGCCGCGATGGTGCCTCTGGAAGTGATCGCGGCCCAGTCGAAGCTCGAGTAATTTTCGACTTGGTAGGGATCGTCTTCTGCTGGTTCGGTCGGCGTCAGCGTATAGCTACCGGCCTGCGCAATGTTGAAGTCGAAAGTGTATTGGGCGCTGTAGACGCCCATGCCCGGGTTGCGGTGCACGACCGTATTGTCGTAGTCACCCTCCACCGCGTAGCTGATGAAATTGGCGACCTGCTGGGGCGCGTTGTCCGGCAGTAGCTCCACCGTAAACTCGGTGGGGGTCAGCTTCACGACCTGGTAATCTTGAGGCACCTCGGGGTTGTCTGGGTTGACGCCCGTCACCGTTTCCGTGGCGAAGGCCACTTCTTCACGATAAAAGCCCGTGGGGCTGTCCCCGGCGGGGTTGCGCGGACGCCAGGCGGTAAAGGTGGTGTCGCCGTTGTCGTAGAGCTCCGGCAGGAGCACCGTAAACGTGGCGGTGGGGTTGGTCTCGAAAAAGTGGAAGGTATCCGTGAGCGAGGAGCGTCGTTCCACCGGATTGTCTGCCGATCCTCCAGTGGAATCCAGTTCCAGATCGCCGGGGCGTCCCACAAGGACAAGATCCGCGGCCGCAAGTTGTGAGGTGAAGGTTCCCACCAGCATGAGCGTGGTGAGGGAGCAAAGGCGCGGTAGCGTCATGCTGCGGATACAAATGGCGAAGAGCCGCCAAGTAAAGGCCGAAAATTTGGTGGCTAACGAGTGAGGGTCGTCCGCGCTCAGCCCTTTGTTTCCGGGGCGGCAGCTTCGTTGAGGCGGCGCTCCAGCTCGGCTATGCGGGCTTCGAGATCGCGCTTCACGTTGTGCAGCCACTCCGCTTCCTGGAACTTCTTCTCGTGCAACTCCTTAAAGTGGAAATGCTGCCGGTAGTTCCACTCCAGGTCACGCCGCAAGGTGTCGAGCTCTTCCTGGGACGCTGCCGATTTGTCGCCTTCCCACCAGCGCAGGGCTTCGTTCAGGAGGGCCACCTCGCGCGCGTAGCGCTGGAAGAGCGGTTCGTGCCGAGCGGTGATAAAGCGGCGGCCGTGTTCCCGCGTCGCACTGTTGTAGCGCCGAGAGATCGATCCCTCACGCATGCGGTAAAAGATCAGCGGCTCGGGGATGACGAGTTGGGCGAAGCCGGTGCCGTTGAGCCCGATCCAGAAGTCCCAGTCCTCAAACGCGTATTTCTGGGCTGCCTGGAAGCCGCCGGCGGCTTC
>Ga0163227_100150_pt1 | contig 22049 bp, 15 predicted proteins | sample MSEWel2016_09_14_2_FD_113148 | JGI IMG/M metagenome (GOLD analysis project Ga0163227, IMG submission 113148) | Subsurface microbial communities from deep shales in West Virginia, USA - MSEEL Well Study Marcellus 5H_2016_09_14 ...
GCCGGGTCGAAGAGCTGCGCCACGTGGTTGAACCACACCTTGAAGTAATCCGTCAGCTCGGTCATGGTGCCGACGGTGGAGCGGCTGGTCTTGACCGTGTTGGTTTGCTCGATCGCGATCGAGGGGCGGATGTTTTCGATCGTGTCCACCTCCGGTCGGTCCATGCGGTCCATGAACTGGCGCGCGTAGGGGCTGAAGGTCTCGACGTAGCGCCGCTGGCCCTCGGCGTGCAGGGTTTCGAACACCAGCGAGGACTTCCCGGCGCCGCTCAACCCCGTGACCACGATCAACCGCCCGAGCGGCAGATCGAGGTCGAAGTTCTTCAGGTTGTTCTGGCGCACCCCGCGCAGGCGGATGGCCGAAGGAGCGGCATCTTCCATAAACAAGTGAACAATCTATCACATGTCTGCCGGAAGTCTACGGCGATTTTCGGGGAAAGTGATGGACGCCCAGGAACGGCGGTTGAGCGGTCCGTATTTCGGCGGCAAAGGTACCCGTTTTGATGGGCGCGACGAAGCTACGCCGGCGGCCTATACAGGCATAACGACCCGTTTCCGTGGCTTCTACGGCCAAAACCCGCTGGATGGTTTGCCGCGTCGGTAGATCCTCGCTTGCCTCGTATTGGCGGGGAAGCTACCGTAGCCGTGAGAATGTCTTCGTTGATCGCATCGGGCCTGCCCTTCGTGTATTTCATGCTGGTGGCGTCGCTCACGCCCGGGCCGAATAATGTCATGCTGACCGCCAGCGGCATCAACTTCGGCTACAAGCGCACGCTGCCGCACATCCTGGGCGTTGTGGTGGGGTGTGCGCTGCTGCTGTTGCTGGTCGTGCTGGGGGTGGGGGCAGCCTACCACGCCTATCCGCCGCTGCAGCTCATCCTGAAAGTGCTGGGCTCGTGCTATCTCGTCTACTTGGCCTACCGCATCCTGACCGCCAGCGGCGTGGGCCTGAAGGAAGAGCGTGAGCATGCGTCCCGTCCCATCCGCTTTATCGAGGCGTTCGGTTTCCAGTTCATCAATCCCAAGGCGATCGTCTTTTTCATCACGGCGGTCAACATCCTGCCCGACGAGCGCTCACTATTCGAACGCTGCCTCATCGCGGTGATCGGCAGCTCACTGGTCTGTATGCTGTCGACCCACACCTGGACGTTCTTCGGCAAGCTGCTCGCGAAGCTCTTCCGCAACGACCGCACCCGGCTCATCGTCAACGTGTTGCTCGCCCTGCTCCTGCTCGCCACCATCCCGATGATGGTGCGTTGAGCTGGACTACCTGCCTTCCGTAGTCGCTTCGTTGTCGCGTCGGCGTGGAGTCGAGCCGCGTTCCAGCCAGTCGCCCTGGATCTGGGTGACGAAGGGAACTTTGGGGATGCCGGTCTGGCTGCGGTGCAGATTCGTCACGAGCAAGTCGACGGCCGCCATCCCGAGCAGAGTGGAGTTTTGCACGATGCCGCTGATGTTGCGGTAGAGCGGCTTTTCAAGCTCTAGGTCGAGGTCGGCATAGGCGATTTCAGTGCCCATCTCGATGCCCATCTCCTCGAAGATTTCCGGCATGCGCAGATCGGCGCTGAGGACGGCTTCGAGGCGATTCTGGTGGATCCAGTCCTTGACGACGGGCGCTTGCAGCACGGGGCGGATCAGCGGTTCGATCCGCTCGACCGGGTGGCTGGTGCGGAAGACGCGGTAGCCGGCCTGCCAGCGCTGATTGACCGTGAGGTCCATGTGTTCGCGCAGGCAAAGGCCGATGCGTCGGTAGCCGAGATCGACCAGGCGGCTCATCGCGGTCAGCACGGAGGAATAGTGGTCGTGCAGCACCCGGTTGATGCGGGGTGACGTCAGGGGGTCGCCGATGGTGACGGAGCAGAAGCGGTCCCAGTTCAAGTCCAGCGTCATCTCCCGGTTGGTCTGAGACAAGACGCGAAAGATGGGTGGGATGATGATGCCCTTGATGCCGCGATTCCAAAGGATGTCACTGAGGCGGCGACCACTCATGCGCGGCATTTCCAGCCAATACTCTTCGAGGTAATAGCCATAGGAGGCGGCGCGTTCGCAAGCGCCCTCCCAATAGGCGAATTCGGTGGGTGAATCGCGCCAGCCGCGCAGGGTCTCGCCGGTGGTCACGTAGGCCAGAGGAAAACCGTCGGCAGTCGGCTTTTTCCGGATCGCTTTCATGAATTGAGAGACTTCCGGGTTGGGCTGGTAGCCTACCTGGGCCGCGGCTTTCTTGACACGGTCGCGGGTTGCGGTGGAGATGCGGGGGTGATCCCGCAGGGCGAGCGAGACCGTCATCTTGGAGACACCTGCGACGTTCGCAACGTCTTGCAGGGAGGGTAGCTTTTTCATGGCGGGGTTTACGTAAACAAACAGTGTCGTGGCCAACACGCAAGCTAATCGTTCGGATGACGCCAGAAGCTCACTCCTGCTTCGGACGTTCAGTCCTTACCCCCCCAAGAAAACCCAACACCCTAGCTGTGTTTCGCCCTACTATGAAAACTACTCCCAGATTATTGCGATGGGCCACCGTCTCGGCATTGATCTTTGCCCCCTTGGTGCACGCCCAGACTTCTGCCGACAGCGATTCCTCTGATCCCGACCAACCGAACGAGAACGAAGTCTTTCTGCTTTCTCCCTTCGAAGTCTCCACCTCGGAAGACAACAATAGCTACACGGCCGCTTCGACTTTGGCTGGCAACCGCCTGAACACGCGCCTGAAGGACGTGGGCAGCGCCGTCTCCGTCGTGACCCCGCGCTTCCTGAAGGACGTGGGTGCTTCGGACAACTCCTCGCTGCTGGCCTATACGCTGGGCACGGAAGTGGGGGGCACGAACGGCAACTTTGCCGGGGTGGGAGACACGGCTTCCCTCAATGAAGACACGCTGCGTCCCAACGCCAATACCCGTGTGCGCGGCCTGGCTGCGGCCGACAATACCCGCGACTTTTTCCGCACGGAGATTCCATGGGATTCCTACAACGTCGATCGCGTGGACTTGCAACGCGGGCCCAATTCGATCCTGTTCGGGCAAGGCAGCCCGGCGGGCATCATCAACACCGGCCTGCGCGGCGCCAACTTCTACGACTCCGGCGAGGTGGAGTTGCGCCTGGACAATTACGGCAGCCAACGCGTCTCGCTGGACGTAAACCGCGAGCTTATCGACGATCAGGTGGCGTTGCGCATCAGTGCCCTGCGCGACGACGAGCAGTTCAAGCAGGATCCGGCCTACAACTTCGACCGTCGTATCTACGGTGCGATCCGCATTGAGCCCGAGCTGTTGAAACGCGGCCACGCGCACACGATCTTCAAGGCCAACGTCGAAACGGGCTCCATCGACAGCAACAATCCGCGTCAACTGCCGCCCACCGACACGATTACGCCGTGGTTTACGGAGCTGGACCAGGAGACTTACAACCCCTTCCAGCTGTGGGACCACCTTTCCGGTCGGGAGAATCATGGGCAGGAGCGTCCGGAATACGCCGCGCCGCTCTCCGGCCCCATCCCGTGGTACACGCCCTGGGTCGGCGGTTTCGGCACCCCCGCGGTGGAAGCCCAGCCGGTGGCCTTCTTCTCCGGCAGCGGCCAGTCCCTCTGGATTACGGAGGCCTCGCAGTCGCTGATCCCGCACGCGCTCGGCCCCGACGGTACGCCGGACGGCGGTTTCGCCTCCATGCCGCAACAGCGGATGCGCGGCATCAACACCACGTCCTTGTGGGCCGCGGAAGCCAACCTGCCGTATTCGCAGTCCGGTCTCTACAAGGACAACGTCATCACCGACCCGACGCTCTTCGATTTTTACAACAACCTGATCGACGGGGATACCAAGCACGAGTGGCAGGACTTCACGGTCTACAACCTGAGCCTCTCGCAGACGTTCTTCGACGATACGGTCGGTTTTGCGCTCGATTACAACAACGAGCACTACGAAAACGGTCAGCTGGCGCTGCTCGGGGGCAACGTTGCCCTGGGCATCGACTTTATGTCGGTCTTTGCCGACGGCACGCCGGATGCCGGCCTCAACGGCGGCGAGCCTTATTCCGACGGCACGCCGAACCCCAATGTGGGCCGGCCTTTCGTCTCCAGCAAGAATCAGGGTAACCACTCCTACGAGAGTGATCGAGAGGCCAAGCGTGCGACGGGCTTTATCAAGCACGACTTCACCAAGGACGGGGACAACTGGTTCTACCGCTTCCTCGGCACGCATACGATCACGGGCTTGCTGGCGGATGAAAGCCTGAACTCCGACACCCGGGTGTGGCAGCGCTACGGCATCTTTGACGATGCGGCCTACACGGAGCTGGAAGAACAGCCGCTGAGCACCAAGTTCGACCACGTGTGGATGACGCCGCAGTCGGTCGTCTATCTCGGGGATTCGCTGCTGGGGCGTTCCGCCTCCGGTGCCCACATCCCGAGCGTGAGCGGAGACATCGGCATGCAGAGCGGGCAGATCCGCTACTTCGACGATCATTGGAAGTGGTCCCTCGATCCCGCCGACCCGGACTATGTCGATCCGGGGGCGCCGTGGACCAACGGGTTCTACATCCCGGGCAATGCGGCTTCGGACGCCATGAATTCCACCCAGTCGGAGAACCCGGCCAACTACGTGGGCTGGACGACCTTCCCGCTGACGATTACCGATTCGGAGGAATCGGCGGCCAACCGGGACAAGCTGACCACCAGCGCCAGTCTGCGCAAGTCGGTCACGAAGTCGCAGGCGCTCGTCTGGCAAGGCAAGTTCCTCGAAGACTCCATCGTCGGGATCTACGGCTGGCGCAAGGACGTGAACAAGTCCTGGGCCTACGATACCAATACCTCCAGCAGCAACGGGGTGCACGGTCAGCTCGACCTCAGCCCGGACAGCTACCGCCTGCCGTATGAATACGATCGGGTGGAAGTCGAATCCCGCTCCTACAGCATCGTGGTGCACTTGACGGACCTGCCGTGGCTGCGCAAGGCCACGCAAAGGGTGCCGTTCGACTTCAGCGTCTTCTACAACGAGTCCTCCAACTTCAAGCCCGACGCCAGCCGCAAGGACATCTACGGCGAGCCGATCCCGTCTCCCGCCGGTGAGACGACGGACAAGGGCTTCATGATTTCGACCCGTGACGGTCGCTACTCGCTGCGGGTGACGCGCTACGAGACCGAGGTGACCAATGCCACCAGCACGGCCCTCAACGACCCGAACGCGATCGGCACCTGGATGCAGATGGGCGCAAACTTCGTCAACGTGTTCGAATACGACATCGGCGGCGGCGGTTTCGTCGCCAGCCCGGACGTGATCGGCACGGGCGACCCGCAGCGCTACAACTTCCGCAATGCGGACGGCACCTGGGATACCGAGGGCGAAGCGGCGGCGATCGCCGGTTTCCGCGAGTTCCAGCGTGCGGTGGACCCGCGCTTCTACGATGCCTGGGGCATGGACGTGCAGGGTTTCGGCGCGCCGACGCACGAGATCACCGCTTCGGCTCCAGCCGGTTTTACGGTGACGGAAGACAGCATCTCCCGCGGCTGGGAGTTTGAGTTGAACGCGCAACCGACCGACAACTGGCGTCTGGCGGTGAACGCCAGCCAGTCCGAAGCCTACCGTTACAACATCGGCGGGGCCAACATGATCGAGTTCATGAACCTGGTGGCGGACGCCGTCGCCGGGGATGCCGGTCAGCTGCACTACTGGTGGGGCACGGCGGACGTGCCGCGTGCGATCAACACCTGGTATGGTCCCTACATCGGAGCCCCGGGCAGCGACTGGATTTCCAAGAAGCTGCTGGAAGACACCAAGGTGCCGGAGCTGCGTGAATGGCGCGTGAACCTCGTCACGAACTACGACTTCACCGAGGGCCTGATCAAGGGTGTCAACGTCGGTGCGGGCATGCGCTACCAGAGCAGCGTCGTGATCGGCTTCCCGCCGAACGGCGATCCGTATGATCCGGCGGACAACAGCGTAGACCTCAGCAGCCCCTACAAGGGTCCGGCAGAGACCAACTACGACTTCTGGATCGGTTACACCCGTGACCTGACGGACAGCATCCGCTGGAACCTCCAGTTCAACGTCCGCAATGCGTTCAGCGACAACGAGCTGATCCCGATCACGGTGCAGCCGGATGGGACCCCGGCCGCTTACCGTATCGCCCCGCCGCGCACGTTCTTTGTCACGAGCCGCTTTGAGTTCTAGGGGAGGCTAACCTGTGCGTTAGTCAGACAGATTCGGCGTGGGCGCCCGCAACGTGAGCAGGCTGCCCACGCCTTGGGGAAGTGTGCACCTCCGGCTTTTCGGCCGGGGGTGCCTCGGCCCTGGAGGCGGTCCGACCGCTCATTCCGTTCAATCGCGTTATCTTGCTGGCCTCCACGGCCGGATGTCGCAGGATCAATGGCAGCCCCTGACGCCTTCTCTCAAACCCCGCGAGAGGCTGCCCCTTCAAGCTCCGCTTGCCACCCCCTTTCTATTCCCCCGCGACTGTCACTCCTGATCGAATCGAGTTATTTCGATGAAAAAGAAACCCCTCCTAAGCTTTTGGCAGCTCTGGAACATGAGCTTTGGCTATGTCGGCATTCAGTTCGGCTTTGCCCTGCAAAACGCGAACGTCAGCCGGATCTTCGAAACCCTCGGCGCCAGCGTCGACGAGATCCCCATCCTCTGGATCGCCGGCCCGGTGACGGGGCTGCTCGTGCAACCCATCATCGGTTACATGAGCGACAAGACGTGGAACCGCCTGGGCCGCCGCAAACCCTACTTTCTCGTGGGCGCGATCCTTGCCTCGCTGGCGCTGCTCATGATGCCCAATTCGCCCACGCTCTGGTTTGCCGCGGGCATGCTCTGGATCATGGACGCCTCGATCAACGTCACGATGGAGCCCATGCGGGCATTCGTCGGCGATATGCTGCCCAATGAGCAACGGACCGCGGGATTTGCGGTGCAGACCTTTTTCATCGGCGCGAGCTCCGTCATCGGCTCACTCATGCCGTATTTACTGACCAACGTCTTCGGCATCGCCAATACGGCCCCGGAAGGGCACGTGCCGGACTCGGTCAAATGGTCCTTCATCCTGGGCGGGGTCGTCTATCTGCTCGCCGTACTGTGGACGATCTTCAGCGTGCGGGAATACTCGCCCGAAGAGCAACAGGCCTTCCATGGCGAGGAGGATGCCGAGAGCGATGCGCCCGACCATGCGGATGCGATCGTGCTGTCGCCGCGCGACTATTATCTCAAGGGTGGGCTCGCCTTGCTCGGCGGCCTCGCGCTCACCATGGCGGTGTGGGAGCTGAGCTGGGACAAGGGACTCTACATCCTGTCGTTCGGTGCCTGCGGCTACGGGCTGTTGCAGCTGGTGGCGGCGCTTTTTTATGGTCGGGGCAAGAAGCGGGGGCTGGTGGAGCTGATGCACGACCTCAACAACATGCCGAGCGCCATGCGTCAGCTCTCGCTTGCGCAGATGTTCACGTGGTTTGCGCTCTTCGCCTTCTTTATCTACTCGACGGCCGCGGTCACGAGTCACCACTACGGCAGCACCGATCCACGCTCGGAGCTTTATAACCAGGGCGCCAACTGGGTCGGCGTGCTCATGTCGGTCTACAACGGCGTGGCGGCGCTCGTGGCCTTTCTGCTTCCGGCGATGGCACGCCGCACCAGCCGCGTGAAAACCCATATGGTCTGCCTGGTCGTCGGCGGTCTGGGGCTGATCTCCATGTATCTGTTCCGCCAACCCGGTCTGCTCATCGTCTCGATGATCGGCCTCGGGGTCGCCTGGGCCAGCCTGCTTACGATGCCGTATGCGATCCTCAGCAGCGTGGTACCCTACCGCAAGATGGGCGTCTACATGGGCATGTTCAATTTCTTCATCGTCATCCCGCAGATTCTGGCTGCGGCGATTCTGGGCCTGGTGGTCCGTACGCTATTCCACGGGCACGCGATCTTCGCCCTGGTGCTCGGCGGGATTTCCATGATCATCGCCGCCCTGCTGATGCTGCGGGTGCAAGACGAACAACCGGTCAGCAAATCCGACCCTGAAACCAGTGCGGAGGCCACCTTCTCCGATGCCCTCGAACAACCGACCCCATGAGAAATACCCTCTTGCCCTTTTTCCGCACCGAAGTTTCCTGCCTGGTCGCCGCCCTGATGCTGCTGACGGGCGCGTGTCACGCGACGCCCGATGTGGGCGCGGACCTGCCCTGGACCACTTACGAAGCCGAGGCGATGCAAACCGACGGCCAGGTGTTGGGGCCTGCCTATGGCCCGCATACCCTCGAGAGCGAGTCCTCTCACCAGCGCGCGGTGCGGCTGCATGAAGAGGGGGCGTACGTGGCGTTTATCGCCCAAGAGGCGGCCAACGCGCTCATCGTGCGGTTCAGCTTGCCGGACGCGCCCGAAGGCGGCGGCACCGCCACCACGTTGCGCCTGTCGATCAACGGAAAGGCTGTGCGCGCGCTCGAGCTCAGCTCCCGCAACGCGTGGCTCTACGGCGACTATCCCTTTTCCAATGATCCGGCGCAGGGCAAGCCGCGCAATTTCTACGATGAAGCGCGCGTGAAGGGCCTGCAGATCGCGGCCGGTGACACTGTGCGCCTAGAGAAGACGAGCGCCGACGGCGTCGCCTGCACGGTCGATCTGGTGGACATCGAGCCGGTGCCGGCGGCGCTCTCCGCCCCGGACGATGCGCTCTCGCTCGAAGATTTCGGCGCGGTGGGCGATGGGCAGACCGACGCCACCGAGGCGTTGAAAACCGCGGTGGAAGCGGCGCAAGAGCAAGGCCGACCGGTCTGGGTTCCCGCAGGGGATTACAGGATCACGGGCGACATCGTAGTGCCGTCGGCGGTCACGATCCAGGGCGCCGGCATGTGGCATACCACCTTCGTGGGCAATCCCGAGCTTTACGACCAGGCGGACCGGCGGGTGCGCTTCAAGCTGCAGGGCAAGGACATCCGTCTTGCGGACTTCGCGATCGTGGGCGCGCTCAACTACCGCAACGATCAGGAGCCGAACGATGGGGTCATCGGTTCGATCTGCCAGAACGCGACGATCTCGCGCCTCTGGATCGAGCATACCAAGGTGGGCGTCTGGATCTACAACGGCGTGGGCCTCAAGATCGAGGGTTGTCGCTTTCGCAACATGCTTGCCGACGGGGTGAACCTCTGTGTGGGCAGCAAGGACAATTTGGTGGAAAACTGCAGTGCGCGCGGCACGGGCGACGATTGCTTCGCCATCTGGCCGGCGGCTTCCGACCAGGGCTATATCGACGAAAATGTCGTGCCCGGGAACAACGTGATCCGCCGCTGCACCGGCCAGTTGACCTTTCTGGCCAACGGGGCCTCGGTCTACGGCGGCGCCAACAACCGGGTGGAAGACTGCCTTTTCACCGACATCGGGACGGGGTGCGGCATCCTGATCAGTACGACGTTCCCGACCTCGGATGAAGCACGCGGCATCGATAACAATTTCAGCGGCACCACGGTGGTAGAGCATTGCCGGCTCGTGCGCTGTGGCGGCTACGACCACGCCTGGGCCTGGCGCGGCTCCTTCCAGATCTGCATGGACCGCCGCAGTATCTCGGGCCTCGAGATCCGCGAGGTCGACATCCGGGACAGCTTTTCCGGCGGTCTGACCGTCGTCGGCCCGGGCAGCCAGCACGGCGAAGGCACGCTATCCGACTCCAGCTTGCGGCAGGTGCGGGTGCAGGGTGTCGGGCTGGGCGCGAAGGACAGCCACGACCTCTTCATTCGCGAAGATGCGCGGGGTGGACTGACGCTGATCGACTGTCAGCTGGACGCTGTCGCGAATGCCTCCGAACATTTTGACGTCGAGCGCAAATAGGCGGTTCTGGCGGTTGGATTTGCCCTTGGGATGCGGCCCGGAGTTGTGGACTCCGGGCTGTTTTTTTACCCGCCGAATGTGCTGGAGCCGGCAGGGAGGCGACCGCAAAAAAAAGCCCCCGCTCATAATGCTACGGAGGCTGAGGGCAAAGCTGGAGGGAAGGAGGGTTAACCCAACGGCACGGTCACCGGCCTTCCGGGCAGGCATTTCAGCGTGACGCCGCACACGAAAAACGGGATTGGCTGTGCATTGTCCTCCGCGGCGGTAGCGGTCAATCCATCCCGCGTCATGCTCAAGTCCAGACGTTGGCCGCGCCAGCAGACACTGAATGAGATTGCCTGCCAATGCGTCGGCAAGTGCGGCTGGCAATGCACCCCATCTTCGCGCAGTCGGATGCCCGCAAAGCCTTCGGTCGCGACCATCCAGGCCCCGCCGTTGGCGGCAGGGTGGGTGCCGCCGATATAGAGCGGCCCGACAAACTGCTTGGACTTGCCGGTGAGGTCGATCGTGGCGGTCTTGAGGAAGTATTCGTAAGCGTAATCGACGTTGCCCGTGTCGAGCGCCGACAGCCCGTAGGCACAGGCGCTGAGGCTGGACCCATGCTCCGTGCGCGGCTCATAGAACGCCCAGTTGGCCCGCTTGATGGCCACGCTGAACGCGTCGCGCATCAGTGCCAGCAACAGCACGACGTCAGCCTGTTTCAGGATCTGGGTGGTGGTCGCCAGGCCGCTGCCGCCGCCCAGGTATTCATGCGGATCGAGCAGGCGGGATTTGAGGGCCTCCAGGCTGCAGTTCTCGAGCTGTAGATAGCCGTCGAACTGCTCGATTACGCCGGTTTCAGGGTCGGGTGTCGGACAGTACAGCCGGGCGGAAAAGTCACGCAGCCGCTCGATTTCTTCCGGGCTGGCATCGCAGGTTTCGAGCAGCTGGGCAAAGCGCTGCGGGTCACTTGCCTCGAGACGGCCGGTGGCGGTCAAGAGGCTCTGGAGCGCGGCGGCGACCATGTAGTTGGTGTAGGCGTTGTTGTGGACGCGCTCGTGGTATTCGTCCGGCCCCGTCACATCGAGCAGCACATAGTGCGACTGGTCGCTCTTGAGGTGCGCGTAGGAGAAGAAAAAGCGGGCGCACTCCAGCATCACCTGCCAGCCACCGTCCCAGAGGAATGCGAGGTCGCCGGTCACCTGCACGTAGCGCCAGAAGGCCCAGGCGATGTCCGCGCTGATGTGGATTTGCTTGTCGCGGAAATACGTGCGGGTGGGCCGCCCGGTGAAGACATCCGTCACGTTGAAAAGCGTGCAGGCCTCGTGCCCGGCGTCCTGACTCTCCCACGCGTAAAAGGCCCCCGCGTAGCCATACTCGCGGGCCTTCGCCTGGGCGCCCGGCAGGGCGTGCACGCGGTAGCGCAGGAGGTTACGCGCCAGCTCGGGAAACGTAGCCAGAAAGAAGGGCAGCATGAAGATCTCCGTGTCCCAGAAAACAGCGCCTTTGTAGACCTGGCCCGACAGCGCACGCGCCGGGATGGAAAGCGACTCGGCATGAAAGGGCGCGGCGGAGAGCAGCTGGTAGAGGCTGTAACGCAGGGCCTTCTGCGCTTCCGTATCGCCCTCGATCTGGACGTCGGCCTGCTGCCAGCGCGCCTCCCACGTATCGAGATGATCCTGCCGAACAGCCTCGTAACCCCGGGCTGCTGCGCGTTGGACATGTGCGTTCGCCGCTTGGTCGACAGGTCCGGTGCGGTGCTCGACGCTATGGTAGACGGCACAGAACGTTTGCAGCTCGAGTTGCAGCGCACCGTCGCTCTGTAGCGTCCAGCTGCGCCGAGAGTCCTTCACCGTTTCCGGGGTCTCCGCCACATCTCCGCTCAAGCAGGCGACTTGAGCCACTGCCACACGATGGCCGGCTTCTGCCGTGTCGCCACGGAGCAGGATGCAGTCGCCTGCGTGCGAGGCCTCGAGGTGCGGCAAGTGGGGCCCGTTCAAGTCCCAGATCGCGGGATCGATGCCGGTTTGGAGCGTCACTTCCGCCGGGCCGTCGACGGCCACGGTGTAGCGCATCGCCATGAGATGGACCTCGTGAGCGGAAAGGAAGCGCTCCGCCGCGACGGTGACGGTGACGCCGTCCAGCTGGTATTGCGTCTCGCGGCGGTGCAGAGCGCCGCGCAGGTCCAGCGTCTGCCGGTGGGCGATCGGGGTCATCTCCAGCGGGTCCAGCCAACGGCCATTGAGGCGCACGCGGGTATGGAGTCCGTTCGGTGCGTTCACCGGTTCACGCCATGCGTCGCCTACTTGGTCGAAAACGCCCGGCAGCAGCACGCCCACCCGTTCGTCGGGGCCGAACTCTTCCAGGGTCCCCCGGTAGCCCATATGGCCATTGCCGAGCAGGAAGCGGTTGCCGTGTTCGGTGATTGCATCGGGATTCCAGTCCTCTGCGTTGAGCGTCCACGCTGGATCCGTCATCGTGTGGGTGGGAGTCTTCATCAAGGGATAGGTAGGGTAGGGCTTGGGCGATTCGGATCGGCGGCTATACCGTGGCGCGGTGACTGAGGGCTTGTGCATCCAGCTGCAGGAAGTCGCGGGCGGTCCAGGTCGCCTGGGGGAGAAATTCGGGGCTGCCGATGCCGAAACAGCGCATGCCGGCCGCGAGCGCGCCTTGCACGCCGGAGGGGGCGTCCTCGAAGACGATGCAGGCTTCGGATCGCTCGCCGAGGCGTTCGGCCGCCAGCAGAAAGATCTGCGGGTCTGGCTTGGCCCGCTCGATGTCGTGGCCCGTCACGACGGTATCGAAGTAGGGCTCCAGGCCGAGGTTCGACAGCACGAGCGGGGCGTTTTTGCTGGAAGAGCACAAGGCGGTTTTCAGGTCGAGCGCCCGCGCCTGCTGCAGAAACGCGACCGCTCCGGGGATGACATCCGCCTCACCGATGCCCTGAAGCAGCTCCACGTAATAGGCATTCTTGCGGCTGGCCAGGGCGTGCTTTTGGTCTTCGGGGAGCGTGACACCGTTGTGCCGCAGGATGACCTCGAGCGATGCCATCCGCGGCACACCCCGGCACGCATCGTTTACCTCTTCGTCGAACGCCCAGCCTTGCTCATCGGCCAGCTTTTTCCAACCGAGGTAGTGGTAACGGTCCGTGTTGACGATGACCCCGTCCAGGTCGAAGAGAAAGGCATTGGTGGAGTAGTGCATCTTATTGTAGGGCACTGCATAGCGGCCTCCGTCACCGGATCGCGAAACCCCTCTTGGTTTACGTAAACGGGTGCTGGCTCGGGCAGGGGACGTCGAGGGGCGCCCAAAGCGAGCGCTTCAGCCTGCGAAACGGAATTCCGGACATTCTCTTTTGCACTCGCGAGCGGGTAGGGTAGATTCGCGGTGCATGAAGCTCGCATTGGCCTTTATCGATCTCGACGACACGTTGCTGGGCAACGACAAGCGCATCTCGGCGGAGAACCGGCAGGCCTTGCGCCGGCTGCAGGAAGCCGGGGTGCACCCCGTGCTCGCCTCGGGGCGCCACATCAAGAGCATGCGCCAGATCGCGACCGAATTGCCGGAGATCGAGTGGCTGATCTCAATGCAAGGCGGCCTCGTGACCGATACGACGGGCGAGAATGTGTTGTTCGAAGCGCTGCTGCCGAAGAACACCGTGCGGCAGGTCGTCGACCTGGGCGTGGACCGCGGCTATACGGTGATGATCTACAGCCGCGAACACATTTTTGCCAACCCGGCAGGGGCCTACGTCGAGCTCTACACCCGCCTCTCCGGTCATCGGCCCACGGTGCTCAACCCCTACGAACTGGTGCGCGAAGACGTTTTCAAGGTGCTCTGGCTGGAGCAGGAAGACCGCATCGCCGCCGTGGCAGACATGGTCGAGTTGGCGCAGCTGGACGCCTATCTCGTGCGCACGCAGGACGAGATTTTCGAGTTCATGCCCAAGCACGCCAACAAGGGCGCCGCAGCGGCCGCCCTGGCCCAACACCTGGGCGTAGCGCCGGAAGCATGCGTGGCCTTTGGCGACGGCAACAACGACGTACCCATGCTCGAATGGGCCGGCGAATCCGTCGCCATGGACCACGGCTGGCAAGACGCCAAAACCGCCGCCCGCCACGTCACCCCCGCCGGAGATCCCAACAGCGCCTTCGCCCGCGGCGTGGAACTGTTGCTGGGATCGTGACTGCTCTGGCAGGGGGGCACTCGGTGAGGCGTCACCGGCCTTTGATCGATCCAGATGAATGGAACATCGTTTTCCACCACGAAACAGATGTCGACGATGCTAAGTCTGTTGCCAGTAAACGGCTCGACCATCTCAAGATGATCCTTGAAAAATTGAGTCGTGGGCTCGCGCCCTCAATCGAGTGAGACCCATGCGGGAGGTGCGGCGAAGTTTTTCAATGTCGAGAGATTCGCAGCGGATGTGGAGCTTCTAGACCCAAGGTTGCAGATCTACAGCGTTGATCATCAACCCGTAGACGAAGGGCGTCTGGTCTTCCGCATCGCATTCTGGTCAGGCGGCTACCTTGAGATCGAGTGCGAGGCCTCCGACTTCGTCCCGTCGTTGGTGCCCGGGGCGGGACTTGAACCCGCACGCCATTGCTGGCAAGGGATTTTAAGTCCCCAGTGTCTACCATTCCACCACCCGGGCATTGGGTTTCGGGCTGACCGGCAGGAGGGAGGGCGCGGATAGCGCGGTGCCGGGCAGCGGGCGTCGATCACGGGGGGATCTGGCGCGAATGGAAACCCGCAACAATTGCGGTTGTGGGGCAAGATTCAAGCTAAAACCGGCCGGGACGCTCGTGCCTACGATTCTCCCTCGACCTTTTGGTGTAGGGGCCTTAGCTCTGGCATAACCCTCTATCCCAAACGCACCTATGACGTTAAAACTTCTCACGATGGCTTTCGCGACTTTGGCAACCACCCTGGCGGCACAGACCCGTCCTCAAGATCCCATGCCCCTTTGGCCGGAAGGTTCCGTGCCGGGAGCGCAGGGCACCGAGGAGCAGGATACGCCGACGCTCACGCCTTACTGGCCGGCGGAAGGCGAGGCCAATGGCGCGGTGATGGTCATCTGCCCCGGGGGCGGCTATGTGCATCTGGCCGAGCACGAGGGGCGGGATTACGCGTTGTGGCTCAATGAACACGGCATTACCTGCTTTGTGCTCAAGTATCGCCTGGGCTCCGCCGGCTATCGGCACCCGTCGATGATGCAGGATGTGCAGCGCGCTATCCGCACCGTGCGTGCCCATGCGGGTGAGTGGAAGCTGAACCCCGGCAAGGTGGGGGTCATGGGTTCTTCGGCGGGTGGTCACCTCGCCTCGACCGCACTGACACATTTCGACTATGGCCAGTCCGATGCCGAGGATTCGATCGAGCGCTTCAGTTCGCGGCCCGACCTTGGCGTCCTGTGCTATGCGGTCATCAGCATGGGCCCCATGACTCACCAGGGCTCGCACGACAACCTGATCGGCAAGGATGCGGCGCCGGAGCTGGAGGAGCTGCTCTCCAACGAGCTGCAGGTGACCGATAACACGCCGCCGACTTTCCTCTGGCACACGGCGGACGATTCGGTGGTGCCGGTGCAGAACTCCTATGCATTTGCGCAGGCGCTGCAGGAACACGGTGTGCCCTACGACCTGCACATCTACCAGACGGGCCATCACGGCCTCGGGCTCGGCGTGCGCGGTTACACGCCGGAGGCCTACGACGATGCCGATCTGTTGCCGTGGACGCACGACTTGCTCTACTGGCTGGAGCTCAACGGCTTCATTCAGCCAGAGGAGTAGGCGGGGGCGTCATCAGCCCCCGCACAACATTACGCGGCGCTTCCTCCTCGTAGCCTGCCCAGACCCCAGCGCAGAGCGCTGATCAGGCAGATGAGGATGAGTGAGAGCCCGACGAGGGGGAAGAAGATCGCGAGCACGATAATGACCGCGACGATGGTCTTGGGCACTGCCTCGTTGCGGGTGCGTCGCGGAGCCCCGAATTTGCCGGAAGGGTGGCGGCGCCACCACATCCATACGCCGGTGAGGCTCATCGCGACGATGATCAGGCAGGAAATCAGGGCGAGGATCTTGGTCGGCAGGCCGAAGATGCGGCCGGTGTGGATGGAATAAAACATCAAGGCCGCCTTCGCGCCCGGCTGGAGGCTTGGGTAGTCGATCGAGGCCAGCGGGTCGCCCGTGCTGGCGTCGATATACACCGCACCCTCGTCCAGCTTGCCGTCTTGAGAATTGCCAAAAACGGTCCAGCAATCGCCCGGATTATGGGGGGCGGCCAGGTAGAACTGGTCGAACGCATAATGCGAGCGCGCTTCGGCCATGACACGGTCGATCCCGACCGGCGTGGCACCGTCGGCAAGCTCGGTCGACTTGGGTGGGCTGACGTAAGGCGCGGGTAGCTGACCGCTAAAGTAGAGTCCCGCAAAGGTGGCCTTGCCCCATACCTGGGTGTAGAGCAGGCCAGTGCCCATGATCGCGAGGACGAAGAGGGAGAGGTAGAGCCCCGGGATGGCGTGCAGATCGCGCAGGGCGACGCGCAGCCCCTTGTTGAATCGCGGCACCCAAACACCCTCCGCCTTGCGCCGGGCCTTGCCGCGCGGCCACCAGAGCAGGAGCCCCGTCAACATCGAGACGATGCCCCAGCAGGTCCCGGCTTCGACCAGATAGCGCCCGAAGCTGCCGCCGAGCAGGGTGCGGTGGATCTCCAGCACGACGGGGAAGAAGGCGCTGTCGCGGTCACGGTCACCCAACACCTCGGCGGTGTAGGGATTTACAAATACCACGCGGTGCGGCGTCTCGTGGGCATCCATGTCCTCCACGTCCTGATGGAAGACGATTCGGTCGCTGCGGTCGAGGCCGGACATGCGGGATAAGTCCGAAAACTCCCACCCCTCCGGCAAGGCGACTTGAGCGGCGGCTACGCGTTCGCTGAAGGCACGCATTTGACCGTCGGCGGGCACCTCGACCTGTTGCAGTTCGGGCTCGAGCAGCGCTTCCAGTTCGTCCTCGAAGACGTAGAGCGCCCCCGTGATCGAAACGACGACCAGGATGGGCGTGATGATGAGGCCCATCCAGAAGTGCCAGCGCCAGACGGCCGGGTAAAGCGCCGCCAACCAGGATTTGCCCGGTTTTTTGGCGGCGGGGGAAGATTCGGTCGTCGAGGTGCTCATCAGTAGTCTGCTTCGAAGCCGATGCCGACGATGCGGGGTTTGCCGACCACGGCACCATAGCCGTTACCGGCTTCGGCCCACATGCGCTCGAGGTATTCGTCGTCCAGCAGGTTCGTGCCGTAGAGGTAGACGGACCAGTGGTCGGCCTGATAGCCGATCTTGGCGTCGAGCAACAGGCGGTCGTCGAGGTAGTAGGGATCGACGTTGTCGATGTTGGCCCAGGCCTCGTCCACGTAGCTCAGGCTGCCATTAGCGAAGATGCCGGTGCTGTGCTGGTAATGGGCGCCGACGCTGGCCGTCCATTCCGGTGACTGGGGGAAGGCGTTGTGGGTGTAGTCTTCGTTACCGTAGGGGTTCTGGTAATCGTCGAACTGCGTCTTGGTGTAGCCGATGGATTGGTAGAAGCTCAGCCCATCGTTCAACCACTCGCGCAGCTCGACTTCAAAACCGTAGTAGTGCGATTCGCTGGCGTTGACCACGTTGCTGTCGTAGAGGTCGTCCGAGCGTTGCAAGCTGACCTGCTGATCCTTCCAGTCTACGTAAAAGAGATTGGCGTTGAAGGTCAGCCGGTCCTCCAGCCACTGCGAGCGGTATGAGAGCTCGTAGTTGATCGTGCTTTCTGGATCGAACGTTACGGTTTGGCCTCGGGCCTGGTTGAAGCTGACGCCGCCGGAGCGGTAGCCGGTCGAGACGGTGAAGCCCGTGCTCATCTTGTCCGTCCAGTGGTAGGTGACGCCCACGGAGGGAAGGAGCTTGGAATAGTCGTCCGTGCCTTCGCCTCTACTGGAGGCCTGATCGGCGATTGCGGCCAGAGCCACGTCTGCAGGCGTGCCGGCGGGGATGCCCATGCTGGGCACGTCGATCAGGGCGAAATGGTCGGGATATCCCTGGAGCAACACCACGTTTTGCTCAGAGAACCGGTCCTTCTGCTCGTAGTCGAAGCGCAGACCGGCAGTGAGGGTCAGCTCGGGCATCACGTCCCAGTCGGCATTGACGAACGCGGCGAAGTTATCGGTGTCAATGTCGTAGTTGGATTGGTTGTCGATCAGGGCTCGGGCTCCGTCCGGTAGCCCGAATACCGGCAGGTAAGAGGGCGGGATGACGTAATAGAATGGCCCGGAGGAGTGCGTCTCCGTCGACTCGTAGGCCCCATAGACTCCAGCCAGTAGGCGCCAGCTTTCGCCTCGGCCGAGCAGGCGGATTTCCTGGCTCACGCTGTCATTGTCATAACCGTAGCCGTAGACGATGTCTTCCTCGGCGGTGCGATCGCCATCGTAGGCGGAGTCGCTGTGGAAATCGCTCCAGGCGGTGGTGGCGGTCAGCTTCCAGCCGTCGACGAGATCCTGATCGATGACGAGGGAAGCCAGGCGGCTGCGGGAGTCGAAATTGTTACGGGTATTTTCCACCGCGATGCGATCAAAGAGCTCGTCGCGTACATCCGAATAAGCGTAGGCGCGCTCGCCGTTGTCGCTGTCCGTCTGCATGTAGGTCAGCGTGGCGGAAAAGCCGTTCCAGGCCTCGGGCTGAAAGAGCAGCTTGCCACGAAAGCTCAAGGTGTCCTGACGAGCCCAGTCGTCTTCGTCGCGGGTCACGTTTTCGAGAGCGCCGTCGCTGTATTGATGGTCGACGGAGAGGCGGAAGGCCAACATCTCGTCCACGATGGGGCCTCCGGCGGCCGCGGCGAGTTGGTAAGTGTCGTCTTCGCCGTAGGTGGTCTTGAGCGCGGCATCCCAGTCAAAGGTCGGCTGCTTGGTCGTGACGACCACGGCGCCGGCCAGAGCGTTGCGCCCCATGCTGGTCGATTGCGGGCCGCGCAGGATTTCGATCTGCTCGACATCCCACATCGTCAGGCCGTCAAACGTAAGCATTTCCGCATCCACACGGGCGCCATCGACGAGCACCGTGGCCATTTCGCTGCCCTCGGAGTTGGTCAGCCCGGTGTTGGTAATGCCCCGGATGCTGAAGCCGCCATCGTAGGCGTAGGTGTTGGCCGTCAGGTTGAAGACGTCAGAAATATCGGTCGTCGGCATCTGCTGGAGGGTGGCGGCCGAATGCAGCGCGACGCTGGTCTGCGTCTCCTGCAAGGTGCGTCCCAGCTTTTCGCCCGTGATCACCATGTCTTCGAGTGTGAAGACCTGAGTGTTGTCCGATCCTGTGTTTTCGTTGCCCGTCGCGGACTGGGCATAGCCAACCCCGGTCAGAAGCAGCAGCGACAGGGTAGTAGAGAGTTTAAGCGCATTCATGGGTCTCAAAGTTCAAGCCAGGCCGAGGTCTTCGCGGGTGCGCTCGAGCTGGCGGATGAGGTGGAAGATCACCTCGGCGTGGTCCAGGGACACCTGCCGCTCGTAGCGCAGTTGATGCAGCGCCGTATCGAGTGCGACAGCGGCGGAGGCCCGGAGTTCGCGGTCGGCGCACATCGCGAAGGGCGCCTGACCGGATTGCAGGTTTTCAAAAAGAAAGGCGGGCAGGAACTGGGGTTGCGCGTGAGCGTAGAGCTGCGTTCCCAGGTGGAAAATACGGCGCCCGATGGGCCATAGCTGGGCCTGCGGGGTGGCCTGCCAGTGACGAAAGAGCTCCATCGCTTCGTCCGCCAGATCGCTTGCCTCAAAATACAGCGTGTCGGTGTCGAGGGTCTCGGCCAGACGCGGTACAAGCAGGGTCAGGCACTGGAGCGCGGCCCGGAAGGCCTGCAGGCTTACCTCAGCCCATTTGAGCGAGGTAAAGGCCAGATCCTGGGACCCTTTCCACGCCTCGCGTGCGGCGGCCAGACCGGCCTGCAGCCCCACGACGTCCGCTTCATCGCGCGTGCGTAGATTGGCCTGATTGGCAAGGGCCTGGGCGAGGTCGAAACTTTGGTCCGGCTGCGTGCGCAGGCCGGCGATCGCACGGTCCAGATCATCCAGGGCCCGGCGGTCCGCCTCGGGCTCTTCGAGTTGGGCCAGGGTGTTGGCACGGTTCAGCCAGATACGCAGGCGCAGCCCGTCGAAGGACTGACCTGGCTCGTGGTGTTCGTGGTCTGCCAGCACGTTTTCGGCCTGGCGGTAGGCCGTGATGGCCTCCTCGTGTTTGCCCAGTAGTTGGTCGCAATTGGCGAGGTTGAGCCACGTGCCGGCGAGGCGGTGCAGGTAGCGGGGCAGGGGAGGCAGGCCCTTCAACGCGTCGAGTGCCGTCTGGTAGCACCGCCGTGCCGCCTCCCATGAAGTGGGATCTTCGGGCAGCTGCAATGTGTGGGCGAGATTGGCCCAGGCGGCGGAACGCTCGACCCGATAGGCGGGCGGCAGGGGCTCGGCCAGTTGGTCGAGATGGTGGATCGCCTGACGGTAGGCCTCGCTGGCGTCCAGCAGATGCTCGCGATTATCGAGTCGCAACAGGGCGTTGCCGTAGTTGATCCAGGCGCAGCCGAGTTCAAAGCGAGTCGCATCGTCGCCGTCCTGCCATAATCGCGGGTGCAGGGAGTCGATCACGGAGGCCAGCAATGTGGCGGCCGTGCGCAGGTCGCCGGGGCGACCGCGCTTCAGCAGTGCGTCGGCGTTTTGACGGGAGGCGAGGAGGGCGTTCATGGCGATGAAAGGGAGGGAACCGACGCCCCGCCCGTCGCCGTGCCGTGGCGCTCATCCGGGAAGCAGACGCACGCCACGGCCAGCGGTAGGCTATAACAGGCAGGTTGGTTCACATCTCCGCCCATTGGCGGAGCAAGTTGTGGTAGACCCCGGTGATCTGGACGGCGGATGCGTGATCCGGATGGTCCTGGTTCAGGCGTTGCAGGCCCAGGTCGAGGTCGAAAAGCAGGGAGCGCTGGCCGTCGTCGCGGATCATGCTCTGGATCCAGAAAAACGAGCACAGGCGCGTGCCGCGGGTGACGGGCGTGACGTGGTGCAGGCTGGTGGCCGGGTAGAGCACCATGTGCCCCGCCGGCAGTTTGACCTGCTGCACGCCATAGGTGTCTTCCACGCACAGCTCGCCGCCGTCGTATTCGTCCGGCTCGTAAAAGAAGAGCGTGGCCGAGAGATCGGTGCGGATGCGGCGGTTGCTGTCCGGGAACTGACGGATGGCATTGTCCACGTGGGTGTGGAATTGCTGCCCGCCCGAATAGCGGTTGAAGAGCGGCGGTAACACGTGCAGCGGCAGCGCGGCGGACATGAAGAGCGGGTTGCGCCCCAGCGCCGCGAGGATCATGTCGCCCACCTGTTGGGCGGCGGGGTGATCCTGCGGAATCTGCATGTTGTGCTTGGCACGGCGGGCTTGGTGCCCAGAGGTGACGTTGCCGTCGACCCACTCCGCGCTCTCGAGCAACTGGCGGGCTTGCGCCACCTGTTCGGCATCGAGGACTTCTGGAATACGGATCAGCATGGCAGCCTAGTAGCGGAAGGAAGCGGTGAGGGTGTAGTTGCGCTCGCGCCCGGGCGTGTAGTGACCGCCGTAGCCGCGCTCGATGTATTCCTCGTCGGCGAGGTTTTCGACGTTGAAGCGCAGCGCCAGGTTGTCCGTGAGCTGGTAGGACGCCATCGCGTTGAACAGCCAGTATTCCGTGCCGTCGGGCACGCTGGAGTCGTCGGAGGTGCTCGAGTAGTAATAGCTGCCCGAGTATTGCGCCCCGCCGCCGATCTGGAGCTGCGGCAGGATCTGGTAGGTCGTCCAGATGCTGAAGGCGTGGTCCGGCGCGTAGGCCAGTTCGTGGCCCTCTTCGTCTTCGCTCAACGATTCGCTGACCTCGGTATCGAGGTAGGAATAGCCGCCGTAGACGCTCCACTGGTTGGTAATCTTGCCGGAAACGCTCAGCTCGATGCCTTGCACGACCTGTTCGCCGTCGAGCACATACTCCTCGTCGCGATCCAGGCGCGTGCGGGCATTGGTCTTTTCCGTGCGGAAGACGGAGGCGCCGACCATGAAGCCGCGGTTGGCGGGCTCCCACTTGACCCCCGCTTCGTAGTTGCGGCTCTTCTCGGGGTCCAGCTCCGGGTTGTTGCTCGCGCTGCCGCGGCGGCCGCCGCCCGTGCTCAGCGTGAGGCCTTCGGCGGAAGGATTGAAGGAGGTTGCGGCGCCCGCGTAGAGCGTCACTGGCGTGGTCGGCTTGTAGAGCAGGGCGGCCCGCCAGCTGAC
>Ga0163227_100152_pt1 | contig 21691 bp, 11 predicted proteins | sample MSEWel2016_09_14_2_FD_113148 | JGI IMG/M metagenome (GOLD analysis project Ga0163227, IMG submission 113148) | Subsurface microbial communities from deep shales in West Virginia, USA - MSEEL Well Study Marcellus 5H_2016_09_14 ...
CAGAACCCTACAAACTCTGACCGACGCGACCGCACAGATCCTCCAACATTCTTCAGGGCAACTCTGTCAGAACCTCTTCAAGCATGCCAAATATGCCCCAGAATAGATGGAAAATGCTCTAGAGGCTGGCATCCCGCCGGGATGCTTCAGGTAGGGCGCAGTCTCTGGACCAGCCGTGGAGTGCCAGCATGGTGGGCCGTGCAGATGGGCGAACGCCAAGCCGCGAAGCCGCCAAGAGACACGGGTGGACCGCCCAACGCGTTTTGGCCTAAAGCGCATCCCACCGCTTTCCCGACGCAGACCGGAGGTCGGGAGCGTGCGTTTAGCGCCGCACTCCGCAAGCGCGTTGGATGTTCGATAGCTCGTGGACGCTACGCCCTACCCTGATCCGCGGACCCCGGAGGGGTCACAGCCTATAGCCGGTGGTTGAGGCGGCCTTGGGTCGCCGACACCACCGGAACGCCTCCCTCTCGCGAATGCACCCCGAAGGGCGTGCCACCGTGGCGGGTGGGAATGGCCCGTTGCTGGCACCTCTTCAAGGTGCCCGCGTGAGGGGACGGCTGACCGGTGGTGTCGCCCGCTGCGCGTGCTCAACCACCGGCTAGAGGCTGGCAAGCCTTCAGCTTGCAGGGGATGCCCACGAGCGCGTTGGACGTTCGATAGCTTGCGTGGACGCTGCGGCCTACCCCGTCTCGCGCCGACCCCAGAGGGGGTCACAGCTTGTAGCCGGTGGTTGAGGCGGCCTTGGGACCCCGACACCACCGGAACGCCCCCTCTCGAGGCGCACCTGACGGGATGCAGTCGGGCGCGGGCCGCCGGTTGAGCGTTGGAGGGGCAGATGGGTGGGCTATCCTTGAGAATCGGGCGGAGTGCCGTAGGTTGTGCTTCCACCAATGACATTACTGGTCGTTTACCTGGCGCTTGCCATCGCGGTGTCGTTCCTCTGTTCGATCCTCGAGGCCGTGCTGCTCTCCCTTACCCCTTCGTTCATCAATGCCGCCAAGGAAGCCGGACACCGTTCCGGCGCGATGCTGGACCGGTTGAAGCGCAACGTGGACCGGCCGCTGGCGGCGATCCTGAGCCTCAACACCATCGCCCACACCGTCGGCGCGGCGGGGGTCGGGGCGCAGGCGCAAATCGTGTTCGAGAGCGTGCCCGTCACGGTCATTTCGGGCGCGCTGACCCTGATGATCCTCGTCTTTTCGGAGATCATCCCCAAGACCCTGGGCGCGACTTATTGGCGTCAGTTCGCGGTGCCGACGGCCTACATTACGCAGGGGCTGACGGTGCTGCTCTGGCCGCTGGTGGTGCTTTCGCAGGGGATCTCCAGCCTGCTGACGCCCAAAAACAGGGGCTCGAGCATCAGCCGCGACGAGATCTCGGCGATGGCCGACCTGGGACGTCAGGAGGGGGTGATCGACCGGGAAGATGCGGCGGCGCTGCGCAGCGTGATCGAGTTTCAATCCATCCGCGTGCAAGACGTGCTGACGCCCCGCACCGTCGCAACCAGCCTGAAGGCGACGAGCACCATCCGGGAGGTGATGGATGCGGTCGACGAGCTCACCTACTCCCGCTATCCGGTCATGGCCGAGGGCGAGCAGGTGGTCGGCTACGTGCTGAAGAGCGATCTGTTGACGGCGGCGGCCAACGATGAATGGGAGCGCACGGTGCAGGACCTCATGCGCAAGGTGCTAATCGTGCCGGAGCAGATGACGCTGAAGCGCGCGCTATCCCTCTTTTTGCGGCAACGGGAGCACCTGGCCGTGGTGGTGGACGAGTTTGGCAGCTTTGCCGGCGTGTTGACGCTCGAAGACGTGGTGGAGTCGCTGATCGGGCACGAGATCATGGACGAGGCCGACGATGTGGCCGACCTGCGCGAGCTCGCCCGCCAGACCTCTCCCAACAAGCCCGCCGCCGACGCGAGCTGAACGCCGCCTTACGCTTCGGACTCGACCGGGCGGTCTTCCGGGGAACGGGCGTCCAGCTGGGCCTTGATCTCGTAGGCGCGGGCCTCGGTCAGCGGGTAGCTCTGGAGCACGAAAACCGCGATGAGGCAGAGCACGCCCGGCAGACCGATCTCCCAGAAGCGCATCCAGAAGAGGGTCGATCCGGCCTGCTCGACCACCTGATCGTCGAAGCCGGTCGAATCGAGCAGGAAGCCCGAGACGAGGAACCCGGTCGAGACGGCCACCTTGAGCCACCAGCTGTAGACGGCCGAGTAGCTGCCTTCGCGCCGGAAGCCGCTCTTGAGCTCGTCCAGATTGGAGACGTCGGCCACCATCGAGACCGCCATGGTGTAGAGCGCCAGCATACCTGCCGAGATAAAGACCGTGGGGATGAGCGTGAGCCATGGCAGCGCCGGGTTATAGCACAGGATCTTGAGGAAACTGCCGCCCATCATCAGGCCGACGAAGATCTGCACCGTGCGCGCCTTGCCCAGCCGCTCGCTGGTCCACGTCATGGGCAGGACCGCCAGCAGGCCGGTGATGGCCCAGACGGTGCCGTTCCAGCCGAGCATGGTCGACGCCGCCGCGCGGTCGCCACCGTAGACGTAAAAGATGACGATGTAGTTGGTGAAGTTGTTGACGAAGTTGAAGCCGCAGGTGACGAGGAAGACCACGCCCACCACGCGCAGAAAGACCGAGTCGCGCAGGGTGCTCTTCATGCTGGGCCAGAACTTGACGTGCGCCTGGTGCGCCACGTCGACCTGACGCCGCTCCTTGCAGATGATGCCCGGCAGCAGTGCCGTGATCAGCACGACCCCGCCCACGATGACGGCGATCCAGCGCATGCCCTCCACCTCGCTCTCGAAGAAGTCGAGGTTGGCCAGCTTGTACATCCAGGGCGTGACGATGGCAAAGGTGTTGCCGAGGAAGCTGCCGATGGCAAAGAGGCGCGTCTTCTCGTGGTAGTCGCGGCTCATCTCGTAGCCGAGGGCCGTCAACGGCACCGAAAAGACCGTCGTGGCAGTATAGAAACAAAGGCTCACCACCAGGTAATAGGCCAGCAGCGGTCCCTCCTCCCAGCCGCGCGGGGCCCACCAGATGAGCACGTAGGTGAAGGCCGTGACGATGCCCCCGAAGATGATATACGGGCGGCGACGGCCCCAGCGCGTGCGGGTGTTGTCCGACAGGTAGCCGGTAAGGGGATCCGAGATGGCGTCCCAGAGGCGGGGGATCATCTGCACCACGCCCAGCCAGATGAGGCTGACCCCCAACCCGAGGTTGAAGATCAGGTTGGTCAGCTGGGCGACCGAGTTGATGAAGGCGATGGGGATCGCCATGCCGAGGCCGAAGGCGATCTTCTCGGCCATGGGGATCCGGTCTCGCGGCGCGGTAGAGTGATGGGCCATGTGGGGAGTGGCGGTCGGCTACAGGCGACCGCCGGGGAGGGTTCGGGAGTATGGAAACGGGAGCGGGAAGCGGAAAGGGGATCAAGGCATGGACGCGGTGGCTTCGTTGGCGGCTTCGGTGCCGGCCTGATCGTCGACCACGGCCCCCTGCCCGGCCACATCTTCGAGCCAGCCGCCGGAGAAGCCCGCGCGCTCGAGGCCACGCACGATGTGCGGGTTGCGCTTCATCACGTCCCAGACGAAGCCGGAGCGGAAGTTCTCGATCATGAGCAGGATCGGGCCCTGGTCGATGCCCAGGTGATCCTTGCCGAACCAGCCCTTGCCGGGCACCACCTCGCCGTTGGGCACGTCGATGTCGGTATAGGTGTAGGAGGGGTTGAAGGCGTCGACGAAGCCGTGCTGGTTGTAGAGATCATCCCCGTAGCGTCGCCGCATCTCCTGGAGCGCCGGGATCACGATCTCCGGGGCGAAGGGCAGCGAAGCAGCCGCCGCGGTGGGGGCGATCGTGCCGTCGTCGGTGATGTAGTCAGCACCGGCTCCACGGGCCCGGTAGGTGAAGAATTCGCGCATGCGGCCCTTGTATTCGCGGCGCATGTCGATCGGGCCGTCGCAGGCGGTCAGGCCCCAGATGTTCTCACCGTAGTCCTCCCAGCCCAAGGGGTTGCGGATAGCGTAGGCCCGCTGGGCGTAAGCGGCGCGACGGGAGTTCTCGAAGTAGTCGATGCCCTTCTCCGCCATGAAGGCGTCCTGCACCCCGCGCAGGTCGATCCACGACTGCGCATACTGGTGCCCGAACATCGGCGCAAAGGCGATGTGCTCCTGCTGCTGGAAGGGGTCCCAGCGGTAGGACCACACAAAGGCGTCCCAGGCGTCGGACGAGATCGGGTGCGTGGGCGAACCGAGGGCCAGCAGGTAGAGGAACATCGCCTCGTCATAGCCCTCGTAGTCCGAATCGAGGAAGCCGATCTCCGGCAGCCAGCCCATGCACATGAGGTTGGGGCGGATCTCGGCCCAGTCCCACTCCACGCGGCGGTAGAGCATCTCGGCCAACTCGCGAATCTCGGCCTCCTGCTCACCCGGGCCGTCGAAATAGCTCTGGCAAAAGAGCACGCCCATCATCAACAGCGCCGTGTCGATGGTCGACAACTCGACCTGCAGGTAACGCTTGCCGTTCTCCATGTCCAGAAAGTGGTAGTAAAACCCACGGTAGCCCGTCATGCCGACCGGCACGTCTCCCTGGGGCGCATCGGCGAAGAAGCGCAGGGTGTTCAGCACCCGATCCACGCCCTGCTTGCGTGAGATGTAGCCGCGCTCGATCCCGATCGGCCAGGCGGTGAGCCCAAAGCCGACGGCGGCGACGCTGGAAAATGAGGGCGTGGGCGCGCGGTCGGGCACCAGACCGTTGTCCGGGTTCGTCCAGTCCCAGAACCAGTCGAAGGTGCGTTCCTGGATGTCGGCCAGGAAGGCGTCTTGATCGGCGGGAATCTGCTGGGCAGTCATGGGCGGAGCCAGGAGGCCGGTGGTGAAGGCGAGCGCGAGGAGGACGCGGCGGGTACGTTGGAACATTATCGGGGGGAGTATCTTAGGGATTGTTGGCAGATTGGACGGTAAAGGGGGCCGAGAGCGTGGCGACGGAGCTGCCGCCAACGTAGACCTTGAAGTCGCCGGGCTCGACGGTGGGCTGCAGGTTGCGGTCGAGGCAGGCCAGGTCTTCCGGTTGCAGGGTAAAGGTCAGCACCTTGGATTCGCCGGGCTCCAGCGGCACGCGCTCAAAGCGGCGCAGCTCGCGCACCGGACGGGCGGTGCTGCCCACGAGGTCCTGGATATAGAGTTGCACGACTTCGGTGCCCGGGCGCTCGCCGGCGTTGGTCAGCTCCACTTGCACCTCCAGCGAATCGTCGGGGCCGATCACTTCGGAGCTCAACTGCAGGCCGCTGTAGGAAAACTCGGTGTAGCTCAGGCCGTAGCCGAAGGGATAGAGCGGCGTCCAGGGCGCATCGATATACTTGGAGGTATACATGTCGTCCGGATCCGCCGGGCGACCGGTGTTACGGTGGTTGTAGTAGATCGGCACCTGCCCGACGTTGCGGGGGAAGGTGATCGGCAGCTTGCCGCTCGGGTTCACGTCGCCAAAGAGCACGTCGGCCACGGCGGGGCCGGTCTCCACGCCCAGGAACCACGCTTCGAGGATCGCCGGGATGTTTTCGTCGAGCCACGGAATGCTCAGGGGACGCCCGTTCATCAGGACGACGACGATGGGCTTGCCCGTGCCGAGCACCGCCTCGGCCAGCTCGCGCTGCACACCCGGCAGGTTCAGCGAGCTACGGCTCTTGGCCTCGGCGCTCATGTCGCGGTGTTCGCCCAGCACCAGCACCACGGCATCGGCGGCGCGGGCGGCTTCCACCGCCTGCTCGAAGCCGCTCGTATCGTGGTCGGAGACGTGACAGCCCTGCGCGTAATGGATCTCCGTCTCGGGCATGGCCTCGCGGATGCCTTCGAGCACCGTGATGGCGTCTTCCGGACGACCTGCGGCGGCCCAGTTGCCCAGGCAGGAGTGCGGGTCGTCGGCCAGGGGCCCGATGATCGCCAGGGATTGCAGGTCCTTGGAAAGCGGCAGGGTCTTGCGGTCGTTCTTGAGCAACACCATCGACTCGTGCGCCACTTCGCGCGCGGTCTGGCGGAACTCCGGCGTGAGCGTGTTGGCCTTTTCGCGCTCCACATCGCTGTAGCGGTAGGGATCGTCGAAGAGGCCCAAATCGTATTTCAGCTCCAGCACGCGGCGCACGGCGGCATCCACCACGGTTTCGTCGAGTCGCCCCGAACGTACGGCCGCGGGCAGCTCTTCGTAGATCTTGCTGAGCATGTCCACATCCACGCCCGCCTCCAGCGCCATCACGCCGGCGTCTTCACGCGTGGCGGCGACGCCGTGGTCCATCAACTCCCAGATGCCGGTGTAGTCGCTCACGACCAGGCCGTCCCAGTCCCACTCGCCGCGCAGCACTTCGCGGTAGAGGAAGGGATTGGCGTGCGAGGGCACCCCATTGATGTCGTTGAACGCCGCCATAAAGGTCGCGACGCCCGCAGCGGCCGCCGCCTTGAACGGGGGCAGATAGACCTCCCGCAGCGTGCGCTCGGAGATGTCGACCGTGTTGTAGTCGCGCCCTCCCTCGGCACCGCCGTAAGCGGCAAAGTGTTTTGCGCAGGCCAGGATCGTGTCCGTCGCGGTCATATCGTCGCCCTGGAAGCCGCGCACCCGCGCCGCCGCCATGACCGAGCCCAGATACGGGTCTTCGCCCGCACCTTCGACCACGCGGCCCCAACGCGGCTCACGCGTCACGTCGACCATCGGGGCATAGGTCCAGTGCACGCCGTGGGCCGTGGCTTCGATCGCGGCCACGCGCGAGGACTTTTCCGCCGCCTCCGGGTCCCAGCTGGCCGACTCGGCCAACGGCACCGGAAAGATCGTGCGGAAGCCGTGGATCACGTCGTGCGCAAACAGCAGCGGGATGCCCAGCCGCGATTCCTCGACCGCGATGCGCTGCATCTCGTGGGTGACTTCCGCCCCGTAGACGCTGAGAAACGAGCCGATCTTGCCGTCGCGGATGTCGTCGGAGCCCGTTTCGGGCACGGCCGGGCCGGTATCGTTCCAGGCGCCGGGGGCCTGCGTCAACTGCCCGAACTTCTCCTCGAGGTTCATCTCGGAGATCAGGTTGTCGATAAAGGCCGCCTTCTCGGTATCGCCCGCGGAGGTGGAGGGGTTGGAGTTCGCCTGGGCCGCCCCCGTGATGGAGAGGCCTACGCTCGCGGCAAAAGCCATGGTCATGCGGAATAACGTTTGGTTCATTACACTTCGATCGTGATCCGGTTCTGGTCTGGGACGAGCAGAGGCGTGACCTCGGAAGCCTCCAGGATGAGGCCGCCCGTCCTATACGGGTTCTCCTCCCGGCGGGAGGGCGCAAGCCGCGTGCCGTTTATTTGCACCGCTTCGGGGCCGAAGCCGCGACCGCGCACCCGGTAGGTGATCGACACCGGGTGGTCGAACAAGCGCACCTCCGCCACCAGCCCGTCGAGGCTGGGCGGCAGCACCGGGTCGAGCACCACATCGCCGAACGACGGGCGCACCCCCAGCAGGCACGACTTGACGAGGTTGAGGAACAGGCCGGGGCCGCTCGAGTAGAGCCGCCAGCCGCCCCGCACCGCTACTTTGCCCGCCCGCAATTCGTCCCAACGCGCGGAAGCGTCTTCGCGATCGGCAAAATCAGCATCGGAGCTGGAGAAAAAGACATTGGCTTGACGCGCCACCGCCTGCGGCAGGATCGCCTGCAGGCCCACGGGGTTGACCAGTTGCAGCGCGCGCCAGAAGCCCTCGGCATCGCCCACCTTGGCCAGCGCCTCGGCGTAGCGGATATGGGCGTGCACATACATCAGGCCGACTTCGCGCCCGATATTGGCCGCCGTCTCCGCCCGCTTGAAGTAGTGCTCCACCCCACCCCGGTAGCGCACCGGCTCACTCATCAGGCGCACGCCGTCGTCAAAGAGCATCTCGCGGCGCACGATCTCCAGATGCCGCGCCGCTTCCTCCGGCTCGAACAGCTCGGCCAGGATGGAACGCGTCATGGGCAGCAGGCGGTAACGGATGCCGGTGGAGCTGTCGTTGGGGTGCAGGAGCAGCTTGTCGCCGTCCTCATCCCGGATGAGGAAGCCCGCCACCACGTCGTCCACCACCAGCTGGGCGTGGAAGTCGCGGCGCATGCGGGCCAGTAAATCGTCGAGCTGCGCCACCCGGCCCGCGTCTTCGCGACGCGCACACACCTCACGGAACAGCCGCAACGTGTGGTAGGCCAGGCCGACCGTCCAGGCGCTGATCATGCGCGTCCGCAACTTGGGATCGGCCGGTTGCAGCGTATCGTCCCAGTCGCCGTCGCCGTAGTTGACGAGCGCGGTATCGCCGACCAGGCGCGACTCGAGCAACGCGATTACGCGGTCGCAATGGCGCAGGATCGTCTCCGCCGGGCCGACCTGACGAAACGTGCCGGGCTCGGTGTATTCCACACGCTCGTCGAGCAGGCTCAAGTCGTTGCTGCGCGCCAGGTAGTCGCAGAGCGCCTTGACCGGCCAGAAGCAGACATCGCCGTGGGACTCGTGTTGCTGGATGAACTGAAAGGGCGCGTGCATGAACCACTGCGGCCAGCCGCCCTCGCGGGCGTATTGCTGCCCGAAGACCGTGCGCAAGACCGCGCGCGCCACATCGAGCCGGTCCACCGCCAGCAGCCACTCCAGTGAGCCCTGGCAGACGTCGCGCACGCCCCAGGCCGCCCCGCCGTATTGCTCCAGCCCGTGGGGAGCGGAGAAGTGGATCGACGCGTTGTGGTGATACCAGGGCAGAATCTCGTCGACCCGCCCCACTCCAGCGTCTTCGCCCCCGTAGAGGTGCAGCGGCACCGGCGGGGGAGCCGCGGGCACTACGTCGCCTGCCAAGGCCGTGCGGGCCTCATGGATCACTTCCCGCAAGGCCTCTTCTCCCTCGCGCACCCCCGCCAGAACAACGTCGCAGCGGCGGGTGGGAAGGGAGCGGAAGACGACGTAGGCCGCGTTACCCTGATTTGCGCCGGGCTGGATACCGGCAGTCCCCTCTAAAGCGTCCAGTGTGCCCGGGTCTCCGAAGCCGAGACCGAAAAGGGTATCCGGCTCTTGCTGGGCAAAAAGGCTCTCCCCCGACGGGACGACCATCGCCATCCCCTGCTCGGGCTCGAACTCGACCGTCGCAGCCGTATCGCCCTCGGAGTCCCCCGCCATCACGCGATGCGAGACGAGTAAACGGCAAGGGTCGCCCTGTCGCACGCGGATGCGCAGGAAGGAGGCCGGCAGGTATTCGCTGCAGGCGGCCTGCACTTCGATCGTGAGGCCCTCGAGCCGATAAAGCCACCGCACCTCGCCCGGCGTGATGGTGAACGCCGAGGGGATGCCGAGTTGCAGCCACACCCCGTCGATCTCGACGAAGATGCGCTGGCCGCTCGAACGCGTCACCCCCAGGGCGTTGCGCACCACCGGTAACAACCGGGCGAGGTTGGTGTTACCCAGGTAGGATTGAGCTCCAAAGATCCCTGCAGCGTAGCACGTGAGGCCCATGTGCCCCGGGTCGACCCGGGTATAGTCGCCACTGCGCAGGATGTGCCCGTGCGGGCGTAAAATCGTAGCCTCCTTGGCCCGTGCGACCACGTGCGTCGCGCCGTCCTGGAAAAACGAGAGCAGTCGGCCCTTGGTGTCGCGCTCTTCGTGGCGGCGTTCACCGGGGAACCATTGGCCCCATTCCGCCTCGCTCAATTCCCCGCCGTGCAGCCAGGGAGCCCGTTGGAAGAGCGAAGGCGGCAGGTCGGGCGCGGGCAGGTCTTCCGCCACCAGCGGGCGCACCCAGTCGGTCGGCAACAGCGCACGCAGGTAGCGCACATCTTCCGCCGAAGAAGCCTCTGGGTGGTCGGGCAGGAAGCGCAACAGGAAGGTGATGCGGCGGCTCTGGCCGGGCTCGATCTCGAGCGGCGCACTCTGCAGGCAGGCCATCGCACACTCATACTGCAGCTTTTCGCTCGGCAGGCTGGCCTCCATCACGGCCTTGGGCACGCTCGTAAAGCGATGATCGGCGCCGAAGAATTGCCAGCCGTCGGTGCAAAAGGCGGTCGCGCCCTCCAGACAGGCGGCCAGCAGCAGCGGATGCCGCCCCTCGGAAGCCGCCTGGTTTTGCCGCGCCAGGATCAACCAGCCGAGGTCTTCGTCCTCCACCGGATTCAAATCGATGTAGTGAGACGTAAACGCCTCATTGCCGCGCACCGCCGCTTCGTCTGCCAGGCCGAGGTCTTGCGCGAACTGGAAGTCTACCGTGCGGACGCGTTCGCTGCGATTCGTCACCTCGACGGTCCAGGCCCAGGCCGCCTCGCGGGGGTGCAGTTGCACCTGGGCGACCGCCGTCAGCTCGTCCTCATCGGTCTGCCAGGCCGCGGCGTCTCCCCCCTCGGTGCCGAAAGCCGCACCGGGTTTGACCAGCGAGCGCGCCGTCAGGACGGCTTCGCCCCGGCGCTCGCGCATAAACAGGCGAAACAGGCCCTCCGCATACGGGTCGGGGATCAACTGATTGATGAGAATCGCGTCATGGCGCAGAGCGCTGGGCACACCGTCGGTCGAGAGCTGCAGCGTCAGCGGCGAAGCGTGGCGCAGCGTAACCGAACCGAGCTCGGCGGTAGCGGGGCTGGAGGCGGTGACTTTTTGCATGAAAACGGGAGGGGCGGCACGGCGTGCACCATGCCGCTCGATAAGGTGGAACGTGAAAGAGCAAAGGCAGCGCCGCCCGCGAGGAGGGCGCTGCCGGGCACAAAAGCGTGCGCTTAGAAAGTCACCTTGGCGGTAAACCGGAAGGTGCGCGGAGACTGTATATACCAGGAGTTGGGCACATGGCGGCCGTCGGCATCCTGATAGGCGTAGTGGTAGTCGGTGATGATCGGGTCGTTGTCATCAAACACGTTGTCCACGTTCAGCGCAAAGCGCACCGGCAAGTTGTGGATCTCCATCTCGTAGGCGAGCAGGAGGTTGGTCGTGGTGATGTCCGAGCCCCAGTATTCCTCGCCATCGTAGACGTTGGCATAGCGACGCCCCGTCTTGGAAATCCCGGCCCCGATGGACAGACCGTCGAGCACGCTGTCTTCGAGGAACGAGTAGGTGCCGAAGAAACTGGCCGTGTATTTGACCGAGCCTGCGACCGTCGTGCCCGGAACGGATTGGGCCAGCTTGTCGCGCACCGTTTCGATCTGGTTGCGCAGCGCGTCGGCATCGTCCTGGGTGTCGGCGGTATCGACGCCGGCTTCCCACGTGTCGATGTATTGGTCGAAGTAGGAGCGCGAGTCCGGGTAGTAGTTCACCACTTCGGAGGTCGGCTTGGCGTAGCTGGCCTGCAGGCGGATGTTTTCCGTCGGGTTGGCCGTCACTTCAAACTCCCAGCCCTCGATATCGCGGTCGGTCGTGTCGGAGTAAGCCAGCCCCGTGCGGGCGGTATCGCGCTCCAGCTGCGGGTTGGCGTCGTAATAACGCTCCCAGATGCCGCGCAGGCCGACCGGGTTTTCGACGAGGTGCCCCTCGGACTTGGTGTCGTAGCGGGTCAGCGTCACGTAATACTTGTTGTCGTCGGTCGAGATCCGGATGCCGTAGTCGACCCCACTGCCCTCTTCCGGGCCGGGGCGTTCACCGTTGAGCAACGGCTGGGACCCCGGATTCGGCGGCTGGATGTTTTGCGAGTAGTTGGCGAACACGCCCAGCCAGTGGAAGTAATAGATACCGCCCAGCGAGTAGGTGGTGTGGGTGTCGCTCTCGTCCGTGATCGCCGTCGAGAGGTTTTGGCCGCGGCGCAACTCCTCGATGTGCTCGTCGTAGCTGTCGACGCGCATGCCGGCCAGAATGCTCAGCGAGTCGTCGAAGAAGCGCGAGTGCGAGAGCACGGCGAAGTCCTTCAGCTTGAAGGTATCGTCGAAGTCGAACCAATAGCCGTCCGCCTTCGGGGCCCAGATCACGCTCTCTGGAAGTTCAAGCTGCTGGTTGGGCTGATCCAGGTAAAGACGGCCCCAGACCATGTTCTGCACCCAGTCCGCCGGGTTGTCCAAGGTCGAGGGATCCACCGTCTGCCCCAGATACTGGCGCGCGGAGATCTCGAGTTTCTTGTAGGAAGTCGACGCGCTGAAGAGCTGGTGCGCCGGCATGTCGAACAGCCGGTAGTCCAGATTGTAGTTAATCTGCACCCGCGCCTCGCTCACCGTGCGGCTCTGCGTCTGCTGGCTGAGGAAGAAGTCGGCGTAAGCCTGACCGAAGTTCGGATTGGGCTGGCCGTTAGGCAACTCGCGGTTGATGTCGATGGCCGCACCCCCGGTCGACTCATAGGCCTGGGCCGACTGGTTGTCTTCGTAGCGGTAAGCCGACGCGGTGGCCTCGAAGTTCTCGTTGAACTTGTGGTTCACCGTCAGCGTGAAGTCCTTGTATTCGGTGTCGGACACCCCGCTGCCATAGGTCCAGTCATCGTCCGGCAAGACGGGAATGCCGGCGGTCGAAAAGAGCTCGCCGTCTGCCCCCAGCCGGATCTCGTCCGGGTAGAAGCCCGCACGCGGCTGGTAGTTCAACGGCGTGTTGTTGGGCAGGCTGGTATTGGAGGCATAGCCGCCGGCCCATTCCTGCAACTGGGCATCCTCGCCCAGCCCGGGAATCAGCACGGGGTATTTCGTCAGCCAGTCGCCCCAGCCGCCCGCATTCTGGATGGGCTGGGTATTGTCGGCGCCCGGGCCGGTCGGGGCCGCACCCCAGGTCTCGGAGGCCGTCTCACCGTCCCAACCGGAAACCTTGTCGATGATGTTGGTGCCGAAGAGCGTGCGCTCCTTGTCCGCGTATTCCGCCTCGAAGGTCACCGAGGTCTGGGGAGACGGACGGTAAAGGACGGCCAGCGTCGCGGCGCGAAATTCGCCGTTGTCGTTTTCCTGCCAGCCCTTGAAGTCGTCGGCCACGGCGTTGAGGCGCACGGCCACGGTGTCGGTCGCGACCTGATTGGCGTCCAGCTCGAAGCGGGCGCCGCCGTTGCTGTCCAGGGTTGCCGTGGTCGTGGCGAAGGTGTCGTCGAGGCGTGGCCGCTTGGTGTAGACGGCGAGCGTGCCGCCCACCGTGCCGAGGCCGAAGACCAGCGAGTTGGGGCCGCGCAGGAACTCGATCCGGTCGATGTTGTAGCTGTCCGGATTCTGGTAGAAGGAGAAATAGTTACGCGTCGGGCCGGGGCCGCCTTGCTGGCCCGGGCCCGCACTGCGGTAGTTGAACGACCAGTCCTGGAACGCCGCACCGCCTTGGCCGCGGCCAGCGTTAGGATCGGCCGCCACGACGTTGGGCGCCCACTTCAGCGCGCCGCGCACGTCCTGGATGCCCAGGTCTTCGATAAAGGTCGAGGTCAGTGCGGAGACGGACGACGGGGTGAGCTTGAGCGGGGTGTTGATGCGGCCGCCCGCGAGGGAGTCGACGGCCACATAGCCGACGTCGCCGCCCGTATTCACTTCAAAGGACGCCAGTTCAAAAACTTGTTCGGGGTCGGGGGAGTCGTCGCCGCTTTCGGCGGGGGTCGTCGTGGTCTGCGCCGACAGAGCGAGGGGCAAACCGAGGGCCAGCAGACTGAGGCTGGACCAGAGCAGTTTCTGATGCGAAACAGGCTTCATTGGGGTAGTCGTGTTGAGGTTATTTCAGCTGACTTGGGGATTTCTCAGCCTGAAAGGAGGGGGAGTTGCCGCAGCAGGGTGGCTGCAGTCATGCCGGCTTCGTCAGCTCGGCGGATCATTTCAGGGTAAAGGGAGCAGACGCCGCGTACTGGGGGTGGCATCTTGCCTCAATAAAGAATGAAAACATTTGCAATGCAAATGCAAAACACACCTTTCTTGCACTTTTTTATCCCGAATTATGCAGCTAAATGACTCAATATTGCGTGCTTCAGCCGTAACAAGGCCCACAGCGCAAAATGAATGACAACGTTTGCATTCACGCGATCACTACACGGATCCGTAAACGCCTGGAAGGCGCGGGTAAGCAACCTACGCGACGCGGGTGGAGTCGCGAATGACGAGTGATGCCGCCAGGTCGGCCAACTGGGGCGAATGGACCTGCCCCTTGGCATTGGCCGCCTCTACAATGGCGACGACCGCCCGCTCGGCCATGGCGGCCAGGGGCTGGCGTATTGTCGTGAGCGCGGGACGCGCCATGGTAGCCCACGGTCCATCGTCAAAGCCTACCACAGAAATGTCGCCGGGGCAGCTCAGGCCGGCAGTTTGCAGGGCCGTTATGGCGCCAAAGGCGATTTCGTCGCTCGCGCAGCACAGGGCGGTCGGGCGTTCCCGGCACTCCAGCAAACGTTCCATCGCGCCCCGGCCCCCTTCAAAGTTGAAGCCGCCCTCGAGGATCCATTCGGGGCGCGTCTGTAGCTTCAACTCCTCGATCGTCTCCCGATAGCCGCTATTGCGCTCATAGGCGTCCCGCGATTCCGCGGGGCCGAGCAGCAGGCCGACTTGCGTGTGACCGAGCTGGTGCAGCAGTCGCATAGCCGAGCGAGCCCCATCGGCGTTGTTCACGCCCACCACCGGCATGTCCAGCGACCGCGTGTCGATGTCGCGCGGCAGGGCGGCCTTGGTCAGCACCAATGGGCGCCGGTAGCCGCGCAGCTGCTCCACGTCTTCCCGCGACAGCGGCTCCGCCAGGTAGATCACGCCCGAGCTCTCGAGCCCCACGTGCTGGATCGCCTCGCGGAAGTCCTCCCCCTTTTTGCGGTTGAGGGTGCGGATCTGCACATCCCAGTCGCGCGCGGCCGCCGAGTGCAGGGTGCCAGCGAGGAAGCGGCCATAAAACTCCGAGAAAAAGATGCTCTCGTCCATCGGCACGATCACCGTCAACGTGGCATTGACGCCCCGGCGCAACATACGCGCGCCCGGGTTGGGTGAAAAGCCGCGCCGCTCCGCCAGATCGAGGATGGCCTTGCGGCGCTCCGCGCTCACCAAGTGGGCCGTCTCCTGTCGCAGGGCCCGGGAGACCGTGGAAGCCGAGATGCCGAGCTCGGCGGCAATCGACAGGATTCCGGGTTTGTCGATTTTGGAAGACTTGGAGGATGAACGGGCCATGCGGGCGTTAAAACGGACGTTACGGTGGCGAAAGAACGGGCACGACGCAAGGGTCGCCGCCCGACTCTAGCGGACGCCAACGTTTACCCTTAGGGGAGGCTGCCTATAAAATCAATGCTCGAGGCGTACCACGACAGGCTGGCCGTCCACACCCTCGCCGCGCGAGACGCCATGGTCGCCCACGATTTCGACCACGACGGGACGCTCCGGGCGGGGCCGGTCGCCCTCGGTCGAGACCACCCGCACGGTCACTTCGTCACCCTGGCGCACCGCCTCATAGGTCGTCAGCAGGTAGTCGCCCTCGCGGTAATCGAAGCCGTCACCGTCATCCTCATAGAGCGTGCCGCGGGCCTGACCGTCTTCGTCCAGCGACACCATCAGCGTCAGCGGATCGAGCGATGGTTCCGCCGTGCTCTGGATGACCTTGCCGACCGGCAGGATCGCCCCACCCCGCAGCTTGAGCTCGGCTTGATAGCCGTCCGCTTCCACGTCACCCTCCAGCAACGAGATCGAGCGCCACGTGCCCTGCGGCAAGGCCGGGTCCTCCGCCCATTGCGGCACCACCAGCAGGTCTGCGCCGACGAGGAACGCCTGATCTTCCTCGCGCAGGCGCTGGTCTTGCGGATCGGCAAAGAAGACCGGACGCATCACCGGCAGGCCGTCGACCGAGCTTTCGCGAAAGAGCGTGTAGTAATACGGCAGCAGCCGGTAGCGACGCTGCAGGGCCGTGCGGGCCACGTCGGTCACCTCCGGCCCGAACGCCCAGGGCTCCTTGGCGTTGGAATCCTTGGTGGCATGCCCGCGGGCAAAGGGGAAGAAGCTGCCCACCGCAACCCAGTTGGCCCACAGGTCGGCCTCCGCATCGTTGCCGAAGCCGCCGAGGTCCGGGCCGTTGAACGGCTGCCCCGAGAGGCCCAGGTTGAGCGTCATGGGGATCGACCAGCGCAGGTGCTCCCAGGTGGAAAGGTTGTCGCCCGTCCAGGTCGCCGCGTAGCGCTGCCCGCCGATGTAGTTGGCGCGCGTCAGCACAAAGGGGCGCTTGTCGGGATTGACGTCGAGGACGCCCTCGCGCGTCGCCTCGACCATCAACATGCCGTAGACGTTGTGATACTGGGCATGCGGACCCGCCGGCAGCTCACCGCCACCACGGTGCCAGTTGTGCAGCGGCATCGTCTTGCTCGGCACGTTCATCACCGCCGGCTCGTTCATGTCGTTCCAGACGCCGTCGATGCCGGTGGCCATGAAGTCCGCGTACAGGTCGGCCCACCATTCCCGGGTCTCAGGCCGCGTATAGTCCGGAAACACGCAATCCCCCGGCCAGACATTCCCGTGAAAGGGCTGCCCGAAGGCGTCGTGCACCCATACGTCCTCGGCGTTGCCGCTTTCGTAGACGAAGTAATCCGGGTCGGTCTTGATGCCGGGGTCGATCATCCACACGGCCTTGAAGTTGTGCTCGTGCAGGTAATCATTGACGGCTTCCGGCTCCGGGAAGCCCTCGGGGTCGAAGGTGAAGACGCGAAAGCCGTCCATGTAGTCGATGTCCATCCAGATGACGTCGCAGGGGATCTCGTGCTCGCGAAAGCCGTCGGCAATCTCCTTTACGCGGTCGTCCGGATAGTAGGACCAGCGGCTTTGCTGGTAGCCCAGCGCCCACTTCGGCGGCAACGGCATGTGACCGGTCAGGTCGGCCAGGGCCTGCATCACCGCCTGCGGCGAATCCCGCTCGATCACCACCACCGGGAACCACGGGCCGTCGCTCGTGAATTCGATGCGGTCCTCCAGCGCAAGGTGAATGCGCCAGGTGGAATCGGCCAGCACGCCAAAAGCCGTGCCGTCGGGGCGCACCCCCAGCACCCATGGGTGGGACTGGTAGAGCTGGTGACCGTCGTTATCGCGGTAACCGTAGTTGTCACGGTTCCAGAGCGTAACCTCCCGACCCGAGCGCTCCAGGGGCCCCGTCACCTCTCCCGTGCCGTAGAGACTGGTGCCCTCCGGCACGGCAATCGTCGCCTGCGTCTGCTCCACGCCCAGGGCGTATTGTGGACGGATTTGCCAGCCCGTAGGCAGCTTGCCGCTCGGCTCCGGACGTTCCACCAGGGCGTGCGAATACGGCATCGCCTCCAGCGACAGGTCTTCGGGCAGAAACAGCGCAATAGCGTCACCGATCAGGCCGGAGTAGCCGACCTCGCGGTCGACGAAAGACTGGGCGACAGCGGGCGCGGTGAGCGCAAAGCCGACACTGAGGGCGAGCGCGAGTGAGCGCGGACGTAAAGGCAACATGTTCATCGTGGGGTAAAGGCGAAGCGGGGGTTATTCGGCGTCGGGCTCGAAGCCGATCGCGTCGAGCGCAGGCTGGATCTCGGGGTTGGACATAAAGAGGTCCCAGATCAGACCGGTGCGGTGATTTTCAATCATGACCGTAATCGGGGCCTGGTTCAACGCCATGTAAACTTCTTCGTACCAGCCCTGGCTCTCGTTGAAGCCGTCGTGAAAGCCGTAGACGCCCCACACCTTGTCGCCGAGGTCGCGGTAGAAGTGCTTCAGCGCCTTCATCGACGCCTCCGGCGTGTAGGGCATGGAGGCCAGCGAGGCCATGACGTTGATCGTGCCGTTGTCGTCGCGCGGCACCGCCCGCCCGCCGCCGGTGTTGATCCCGGCCGAAAGGCCCCAGCAATCCTCGCCGTAGCCCTTGAAGTCACGGGGGTTGTCCATGGCGTAGGCCTGGCTGATCAGCGCGATCGCCCGGTTGTTCTCAAAGTAGTTTGTGTAGCGATCGCGTTTGCCGCGCGGGTCGAAACCCATGTAGGAAAAGTGCGTGAAGAACAGGTCCGAGCCGCTGCCGCAGCCCACATCCAGCTTGATGCCGTAGTAGCGGTTGCCGTTCACATAGTGGTCGCCTGCGGTCGTGCGGCTCCAGTTCTGCCGGTAGTGCACCGCTTCTTCGGAGGTGCCCGCAAAGCCCGTATGGTAGAGGCTGGCTGGCACGGGATGTGTGGGCGAGGCGATGGCCAGCAGGTAGATGATCATCGTCTCGTTCCAGCCGATCAGCGGGTGGCTGATGTGGAAGCCGTGGTCGGGCGACCAGTGCCAGTAGATGAAGTCGCTGTCTTCGCTCTTGCGATACCAGTCCCACTCCACCTCTTCCCAAAAGCGCGTGATCGTCTCGCGGATCTGCTGCTCTTCGGCGCTGCCGCGATCGAAATACTGGCGCGCCGCGAGCAGACCCTGGATCATGAAGGCCGTCTCGACCAGGTCGCCGCCGTTGTCGTATTTGCCGAAAAAGGCGACCGCTTTGCCCGTCTCGGCATTGATGAAGTGCGGCCAGACGCCGTGGAAGCGCTCCGCCCGATCGAGGAAATCGAGAATCGTCTGCATCCGGCCGATCGCCTCGTCGCGCGTTACAAAGCCCCGCTCCGCCGCGACCAACAGGGCCATCACGCCAAAGCCGTTGCCGCCCAGCGCCACCAGACGCGAATCGCCGGGCCACACCTCCGGAGCGAGGCCCGAACTCGGATGCGCAGCCTCCCAATAGTAGCGGAAGCACGCACGCTGCACCATCGTCAGCAGCTCGTCGTCGCTCATCTCGTGGGTCGTCGCCGCGATCGTCTCGGAGACCTCCGATTCGTTGCCCGCGAGATCGACCGCGCTCACGCGATAGTATGCCGTCTGGTCCGACTCGCCCAAAAAGTCCTCAAAGCGCGTCACGTGCCCCTGCTGGATGCCCAGAGGCTCGAAGTCCTCGCCATCCCGGGAGCGGTAGACCTTGTAATACAACAAGTCGTCGGCCTCGCTCGGCTGCCACGCGATGTCGACATGACGGTCCGCCCCCTGCGCCTCCAAATGCGCGGGCACAGGGGGCGGTGTCGTGTCGTGGTTGCCTAGATCGTGGACCTGAAAGTCGTCGAGATACAGCGTGTGCGGCTCCCCATCGTCCAACCCCTGCATGAAGGTGACGCTGACCATGTCTTCGGAGCGGAACTTCGGGTCGTCCGTGCCGTGGTAGAGCCCCTCGTGAAACGCCGCCAGGGGCAGCGTCACGCGCGTCCATTGCTCCGCCGGCAGCGTCTCGCCATCCTTCACCAGACGCAGCGTGCCCGTGCCATTGCCGTCGCGGTCGCGCAGGAAGACCAGCGGCGAGTTCAAGCGCGTGATCTCCTGGTCCGAGTAGACCCAGAAGCTGAGCGCGTCGCCCTCGAACTTGAACTGGCGGGCGTAGCGGCGCGGGATTTCGGTCGTGATCTGCCAGTCGCCACCGAAGGCCGACGTCCATTGCAGCCGCAACGCATTGGGCGGGGTGACGAAATGCTCGTGTTCGACCGGAAACTTGCCGTCGGCCGTCTCCAGCGAACTGGGTTCGACCCGCATACTGTAGCTGTATTCGGCCCCGTCGTCGGCTGCGCTGTTGGCGAAGAGCACGTGACGGTCGTAAAAGGATTGGGACAACGCCGAAGTGGCAAAAAGGGCACTCATGGCGAGAGCAGTAAGGGGATACTTCATGGGGGTTCAGGAGTTTTGCAAACGGATTGCAAGCGACCTTTAAACAACGCTGGCGAGACCTTTCCGAATCGACCCGTATACGTTGCTATTACGCCGCCTCAATTCACCGCAAACAAAGGGGTTTTGCTTTATCCAAACGTAAAGAACGCTGCCGCGCGACGACACACACCGTCGGCCGCTTCACCCATTTATGCAAATGTTGTCATTTTAGGCAATCAAGATCGTGCATTTTGTTTGAGGGGGGTCGGGCCGTGGCGGCGGGCAGGTCGCCCTACCCTGGGGGCCACAAAAAACCCGCAGCGGGAAAACTGCGGGTGTGCATCGGAGAAAAAATTGGAGGCGCGGGGCGGAATCGAACCGCCGATAGAGGATTTGCAGTCCCCGGCCTTACCACTTGGCTACCGCGCCTTTAGGTCCAGCCTTCACTGAACGAAAGAGAAGAAATTGAGGGACAGCTCCCGGCCCGTCAACTCAATATTCGAAGTTTTCAAGCTAGACTTGAGGGGCCGACCTCCCGAAGATGCGGCGTCATGTCTGCGCAGGTATTGGCGATTGCAAATCAGAAGGGCGGTGTCGGTAAAACGACGACGGCCGTCAATCTCGCGGCCGCACTCGCGGAAGCAAAAGTCCCGACCCTCCTGATCGATATGGATCCGCAGGGTAACGCGACCAGTATGCTCGGGCTCGAACGCACCGACGGCGCCAGCCTGTACGGGCCCATGAACGGTGAAGGCATCGCGCGGGACAAGATCATCGAGACCGGGCGCAAGGGCCTCTGGATGATCCCGGCCGAGGTCGACCTCGCCGCGCTCGAGACCGAGATGGCCCGCCGCGACAATTACCTGCGCCAGATGAAGCAGGTGCTGGGACCGTTGCGCGAGACCGACCCGTTTCACCTGGGCATGATCATCATCGACTGCCCCCCGGCCCTCGGCCTCATCTCCATGAACTGCCTGGGCGCGGCCGACAGCCTGCTCATCACGCTGCAGACCGAATACCTCGCCATGGAGGGCCTCGGCCAGATCCTCAGCGTGCTCGACCAGTTGCGCGAGGCGGGCGTGAACGACCACCTGGAGCTCGCCGGCGTGCTGATGACGATGTATGACAAACGCATGCGCCTGAGCCAGGAAGTGGTGGCCCAGGTGAAGGAGCATCTGCCGGACAGCGTCTTCAAGACCATGATCCCGCGCTCCGTGCGCCTCGCCGAGGCCCCGAGCTTCGGCCAGACGATCTTGGAATACGATCGCTGGAACCCGGGTGCCCGGGCTTACAAGAAGCTGGCCAAAGAGCTGATCGAGAAGTATTCGCTGTAGTCATGGCGGACGACGTTTTGGCGGAGTTTGAAAGCCGCATCGGTTATACGTTCGAGGATCGCAGCCTGCTCGTCCGGGCGCTGACGCACCCCTCTTACATCCAGCAGCACCCCGAGGAAGGCGAAAACAACCAGCGCCTGGAGTTCCTCGGCGATGCCGTGCTCTCGCTCATGCTGGCCGAAAAGCTGTATGCCATCCTGCCGCGCAAGCGCGAGGGCATCCTCACCCGTAACCGGGCGGCCCTGGCCAAAGGCGCGCACCTCTCCAGCCTCGCCCGCCGCATCGGCCTGCCCGAGTTTTTGCGCCTGAGTGACGCCGAACAGCAGAACGGCGGCCGCGAGCGCGATTCCATCGTCGAGGACGCCTTCGAGGCCGTCATCGGCGCCATCTACCTCGACAGCGACTACGAGACCGCGCGCCGCGTGGTGTTGCCCTGGTATGGCGACATCCAGAGCACGGTCGAAAACCTGCTCGACCGCCACAACCCCAAAGGGCGCCTGCAAGAGCTGCTGCAGCCCCACATGGGCAACAACGCCATCCACTACGAGATGGTCGGCGCCCACGGCCCCGATCACGCCAAGAAGTTCGAGGCCCGGGTCGTCGTCAACGGCGAGGAATGGGGCCGCGGCCTCGGCTCCAGCAAAAAGGCCGCCGAAGAAGAAGCCGCCCGCCAGGCCCTGCCCCAGGCCGAAGCCCGCGGCAACGGCGCTTGAGGGGAAGCGCCGAGCAATCCTGTAAGCACCCCAAAAAGCCGCTTCTCGTGGTGGAGAGCGGCTGAAAAGAAACAAATTACGGACACTTAAAGCCTTGCCAGCCTGGCATAACGCCTGGGCTCGACGCTACCGCCGCATGCGGCGGTA
>Ga0163227_100154_pt1 | contig 21633 bp, 9 predicted proteins | sample MSEWel2016_09_14_2_FD_113148 | JGI IMG/M metagenome (GOLD analysis project Ga0163227, IMG submission 113148) | Subsurface microbial communities from deep shales in West Virginia, USA - MSEEL Well Study Marcellus 5H_2016_09_14 ...
CATCGTTGCGGGTGGGAATCGCCTGTTGCTGGCACCTCTTCAAGGTGCCCGCGTTGGAGGAATGGGAACCGGTGGTGTCGCCCGCTGGCGCGTGCTCAACCACCGGCTATAAGCTGGCATCCCGCCGGGATGCGGGGGGGAACCTCGCCCTTAAAAACGCGCCCGGCGTTCGACGGCAGGCGTAGACACCGCGCTCTGCCTTGTTCCCCCCGCACCAACCAGCGGCGAAAACGCACCAACGTCCCGTGCGACCTCCCGAGGGCGGTGAGGATGCACGAACGCCAGCCCCTGCGCCGACCCCGGAGGGGTCACAGCCTATAGCCGGTGGTTGAGGGGAGACCGCAGGGACCCCGACACCACCGGAACGCCCCCCTCGCGCGATTGCACCCCGAAGGGCGTGCCACCGTTGCGGGTGGAATTGGCCCATTGCTGGCCCCTCTTCAAGGTGCCCGCGTGGGGGGGCGGCAACCGGTGGTGTCGACGACTAGCGTCGTCTCAACCAACCGGCTATAAGCTGGCATCCCTTCAGGATGCGGGGGTGGGTAGGGTGCCGTCTCCAGACCAGCCGGGGGTGCCAATGGACGAACGCCAAGCCGCAGGGACGGCTCGCCCGACGCGCGATGGAGTGCGGCACAAACGGAAATGGGGAACGAGGGTGTTCGGTGGCGACGGCGAGTTCCAGTCGACGACTGGCGTAGACACCGCGCCCTGCCTTGTTCCCCCCGCACCGACCAGCGGCGAAAACGCACCAACGTCCCGTGCGACCTCCCGAGGGCGATGAGCATGCACGAACGCCAGCCCCTGCGCCGACCCCGGAGGGGTCACAGCCTATAGCCGGTGGTTGAGGGGAGACCGCAGGGACCCCGACACCACCGGAACGCCCCCCTCTCGCGAATGCACCCCGAAGGGCGTGCCACCGTTGCGGGTGGAATTGGCCCGTTGCTGGCCCCTCTTCAAGGTGCCCGCGTGGGGGGGCGGCAACCGGTGGTGTCGACGACTAGCGTCGTCTCAACCAACCGGCTAGAGGCTGGCATCCCGCCGGGATGCGGGTGTGGACCTGGGCGCAACGTTGAGCTGGGGGCGGGATGGCGTCGGTGGGTGGGGCGTGCAGGCTGCGGGCGATGAGCTTTCCCGATCGGTTGCCGCTAGACCTCGACTGGCGTTTTCGCAGTGCAGATGATGCGTTTCAGGGTCCGGCCCAGGTGCCGGGAAACCTCCACCTCGACTTGCTGGAGTCGGGCCTGATCGCGGACCCGTTTACGGGTTTGCACGAGCGCGAACAGCTCTGGATCGGCGAGCGTGACTGGATCTACGAGGCGTCTTTCGACGTGCCGGCTGCGGTGGCCGAGTCGGACGCCTACGAGCTGGTCTTCGAGGGGCTGGATACGCTGGCGCGCGTCTTCCTCAACGGCGAGGAGGTGGGCCGGGCGGACAACATGTTTCGCACCTGGCGCTTTGCCGCCCGCCACCTGCGCCCCGCGGGGAACAGCTTGCGCATCGTGTTTGCCTCGGCCATGGCTGCGGGGCGGGAGCGGCAGCAGGAGCGCTTTGTCGTGACCTCCGATGCGGGGGCGTTCCGGCTCGATGGCGGGCAGTGGCTGCGCAAAATGCAGTGCAATTTCGGTTGGGACTGGGGCCCGCAATGCGTCACCTGCGGCATCTGGAAGCCGCTCTACCTCGAGCGTCGGGAACGTCCGCAGATCCGCCCGCCCCACATCGCGACCGAGATGACCGACGCCGGGGCCACCGTCACCGTGCAAGCCCCCGTGCAAGGCGCGCCGGCGGGCAGTTCCCTGCAGGTCGCTCTCACCTACGAAGGCACGCCGCTGACGACCCATACGGTCGCCGCCGGGGGCACCGCCACCTTGACGGTCAAGGCCCCCAAACGGTGGTGGCCGTACGGGCACGGCGCGCAACCGCTCTACGATCTGGAGCTGGTGCTGCGCGACGCCCAGGGTCAGCCCCTCGACCGCCTGCACCGGCGCATCGGTCTGCGCTCGGTCGAGCTGGTGCGGACGACGGACGATGCCGGCGAATCCTTTGGCTTTCGGGTCAACGGGCGGGCGATCTTTGCCAAGGGCGCGAACTGGATCCCCGCCGACGTCTTCGTGCCGCGCATCCCGCCCGAGCGCTACCGCCAGCTGCTGCAGAGCGCCCGCGACGCCCACATGAACATGATCCGCGTCTGGGGCGGCGGGCTGTATGAGCCGGACCTCTTTTACGATCTGTGCGACGAGTTGGGCCTGCTGGTGTGGCAAGACTTCATGTTTGCCTGCTCCGCCTACCCGGCCCACGACGATGCGTGGTTGGACAACGTGGCCGCCGAGGCGCGCGAACAGGTCACCCGCCTGCACCACCACCCTTGCCTGGCGCTCTGGTGCGGCAATAACGAGATCGAGCAATTCGAGCAATTGATCGGCGAGGACGCGGCCACGGGCGCGATGCACCGCCAGGATTACGACCGGCTCTTCGCCGCGTTGCTGGCCGACACGGTGGCCGAGCTGCACCCGGAGGTGCCCTACTGGCAGTCGAGCCCGCACTCGCCGGAGGGCATCGAGGCCAATGAGGCCGCGTATGGCGACAAGCACTACTGGGGCGTCTGGTGGGGGCTGGAACCTTTTGCCAGCTACGCCCGTCTGCAGCCCCGTTTTGCCAGCGAGTTCGGCTTTCAAAGCTTTCCCTGTCCCGCCACGATCCTGCCCCTCGTGCCCCAGGCCGAGCGCAACCTCTCCAGTCGGCAGATGGACCACTATCAGCGCGGCAACACGCGTTTGGGCTCTGGCAACGGCACTATCCTGGCCTACCTCAGCGCCCACTTTCGTCTGCCGCCAACCTTCGAAAGCCTGCTCACGCTCTCCCAACTCCTGCAGGGGCTGGGCCTGCAACAGGCGGTGGAAGCATGGCGCGCCCAACCCACCTGTGCAGGCGCTCTGTATTGGCAACTCAACGACTGCTGGCCGGGCGCAAGCTGGTCGACGATCGACTACACGGGCCGCTGGAAAGCCTCGCACTACCTCGCGCGCCGCTTCTTTGCCCCGCTGCTCGCGACCGGCACCTACCGCCCGGACCGCCAGGACGTAGCCGTGACTGTGCTGGCCGACTTGCCGCTCCAGGGCGCGGTCAGCGTCAGCCTGACCACGACGGATACCCTGGGGCGTCCCATCGATACGCGTTCGCAGGTCGTCGAAGGGCTGGGCGTGCGCCGGTTGCAACTGACCTTGCCCGTGCCCGCGATGGCCGACCACCGGCCCACGCAATTGCTCTGCTGGCTCAAGGCAAGCTCCGGCGGCGCGGTGGCCGAAAACCTCGTATTGGCCTGCCCGCCCAAGCACCTCGAGCTGGTCGACCCCGGGCTGGAGTATGAATGCGGTCACACCGCGACGGGCACGACCATCCGCCTGCGCGCCACCCGGGCCTGCGCGCTCTGGGCCTGGCTCGATACCCCGGCGGTCGTCGCCCCGTGGTCGGACAATTTCGTGCACCTGCGCCCCGGCAAGGACGTGGTGATCCATTGCGCCGACCCTGATGCCGCGGAGCAACTGCAGCCACGCTCCCTCTACGACCTCGAAGGCCGCTAAAAGGCAGGGCACAGCGTCCACGCCAGCCGGCGAACCGGCGAGGGCGTTTTGACGTGTGGGAGGCGAGCGAACATCAACCGGTGCCGTCGCCGTTTTTGGAGGGCGAGGTTCCCGAGCATCCTGAAGGGATGCCAGCCTCTAGCCGGTTGGTTGAGCACGCGCCAGCGGGCGACACCACCGGTTCCCATTCCCCCGACGCGGGCACCTTGAAGAGGTGCCAGCAACGGACCGATTCGCACCCGCAACGGTGGCACGCCCTTCGGGGTGCAATCGCGCGAGGGGGGGGGCGTTCCGGTGGTGTCGGGGTTCCCTACGGTCTCCCCTCAACCACCGGCTACAGGCTGTGACCCCTCCGGGGTCGACGCGGGGGGGAACGTTGTGAAGACAGGACGCAGCGTCCACGCAAGCCGGCGCTGGAACTGTGACCTCTCCGGGGTCGGCGCTAGGGGCTGGCGTTCGTGCATCCTCACCGCCCTCGGGAGGTCGCACGGGACGTTGGTGCGTTTTTCGTCGCTGGTCGGTGCGGGGGGAATAAGGCAGGGCGCAGCGTCCACGCCAGTCGCCGAACGCTGGGCGCGTTTTGGCGTGTGGGAGGCGCGCGAACAGCAATCGGTGGTGTCGCCGTTTTTGGAGGGCGAGGTTCCCGAGCATCCTGAAGGGATGCCAGCTTCTAGCCGGTGGTTGAGCACGCGCCAGCGGGCGACACCACCGGTTGACCCGTCCCCCAACGCGAGCACCTTGAAGAGGTGCCAGCAACGGACCGATTCGCACCCGCTACCGTGGCACGCCCTTCGGGGTGCAATCGCGCGAGGGGGGGACGTGCCGATCCCATAGGGGGCCTTACGGCGTTTTTGGGGTTTTAAACTCCGTTCTACTCAACATTGAGCAACGGGTCGTTTGAGGGCGTGGCGAGCGGGCTTTTAGTAACCTTAATCGCACGACTCCTTAACGTGGCTGCCGCGGGTTACCCCACCTCGCGGACGGTGATCCTTACCCTATCATGTCCAATTCTCCCTGTCCGGCCGAGGCCGGAGTGAACAGCGTGAAATCTCTTGACCGACGCGGCGTCTGGCTGACCGCTTGCTCCCGACTGGCGGAATTGCCGCCTTGGGTGCGAGAGGGCGACCGACATGGGCGCTGCATGTTGGTGCGCGAGGGGCTGGGTCGAATCGAGAGCGACGGGCGCAGCTTTCCGCTCGCGCCGGGGCACCTGGTGTTCATCCCGCCGGGGTGCGATCACCGCCTGGTGGAGTTTCCGTTGCAACAGCTGTCCCTGCTCGTGTTGTGGATCCGCGACCGGCGGCTGCAGCGCTACCTGTGCAGTCACTTGATCGAAGACCAGGTGCTGGTATTGCAAGAGCCGAAGTTGATGCGCCACTTTCACACCCGGATGCGCCGCATGCTCTACGAGCAACAAGCCGATTTGCCGGGGGCCGATCTGCTCTGCGCGGGCGTGGCCAGCCAATTGATCGCGGAATTTAGGCGTTGGCGTTTGCTGGGCAAGGACTTGTGCAGCAGCCATACGGCCTCGGACGAACACCGGGTGCTCGATTACCTGGGCCAGCTGGACTTGAACCTGCACTTGCCGGAATCCCTGCACGAGGCCGCGCATCGCACGGGGGTCAGTCGGCGGCGGTTCAGCGCCATCGTGCGCAAGCTAACGGGCGAGAGTTGGCACCGTTTCGTGCGCAACCGGCGCATGGAATACGCGGGGCAACTCCTGCGCAGCAACGAGCGGCCCATCATGGAGATCAGCTTCATGTGCGGCTACGAAGACCTGTCGTCCTTTTACCGCAACTTCCGGCGTTGCCACGGCGTATCGCCCCAGCAATACCGCCAGCGCAGCCGCTAAGTGGGGTTCGCCGGCTGGCGTGGACGCTGCGCCTGCCGTGTCCCGCCTCGCGTCGACCCCGGAGGGCGGTGAGGATGCACGCTGCGCCCCCCCCTCGCGTCGACCCCGGAGGGGTCACAGCCTGTAGCCGGTGGTTGAGGGGGGACCGCAGGGCACCCCGACACCACCGGAACCCCCTCCTCGCGAATGCACCCCGAAGGGCGTGCCACCGTAGCGGGTGGAATCGGTCCGTTGCTGGCACCTCTTCAAGGTGCCCGCGTGGGGAGGGGCGGCAACCGGTGGTGTCGCCCGCTGGCGCGTGCTCAACCACCGGCTAGAAGCTGGCAAGCCTTCAGCTTGCTGGGGGGCACCCCACACCCTAAAAACGCGCCCGGCGTTCGCCGGTTGGCGTAGACCCCGCGCCCTACCTTCACAACGTTCACTCTCGCGTCGACCCCGGAGGGGTCACAGCCTGTAGCCGGTGGTTGAGGGGGGACCGCAGGGAGCCCCGACACCACCGGAACGCTCCCTCCTCGCGAATGCACCCCGAAGGCCGTGCCACCGTTGCGGGTGGGAATCGGCCTGTTGCTGGCACCTCTTCAAGGTGCCCGCGTTGGAGGGACGGGCAACCGGTGGTGTCGCCCGCTGACGCGTGCTCAACCACCGGCTATAGGCTGGCATCCCTTCAGGATGCTGAGGGGGATAGGTAGGGCGTCGTCTCCTGACGCGCGATGGAGTGCGGCGCAAACGTAGATAGGGAGCGAGGGTGTTCGGTGGCGAGCGGCGAGCTCCCGCCGGCTGGCGTGGACGTTGCGCCCTACCGCGTGTCCTGTCTCGCGTCGACCCCGGAGGGCGGTGAGGGTCCACCAACGCCAGCCCCCTCGCGTCGACCCCGGAGGGGTCACAGCCTGTAGCCGGTGGTTGAGGGGAGACCGCAGGGAGCCCCGACACCACCGGAACGTCCCCCCCTCACGAATGCACCCCGAAGGGCGTGCCACCGTATTCAGGGGAGATAAGCCGGATCAAAATCGACCCCGTTGACCTTCAACAATCGCGCAACCTCTTCACGGAACGAAACGACTTGATGATGTTCGACTTGTTGTAACACGTAACGGCGAACCGACGCGACATGTGTGTGGCTGATGCCAAATAGCGCATAGCCTTCCTGCCATGCGAATCCTGGGCCGTGATGCTCTTTCACCCAGCGGGAACTCCCTTTTTTCAATTCTCGAACAAAATTGGCCGGTGCGATCGCCGGTGGTAGCTTCACCAGGATGTGCACGTGGTCATAGTAGCCACCCACCCCGAGGGAATTGCCGCCCAATCCCCGCACCGCTCCACCCAGGTAGGTGAATAGTTGATCGCGCCAAGGATCTTCGAGCAGCGGAGAGCGATCCTTGGTCCCAAAGACCAGATGATACACCAGGTTGTGGAACGTTGAGCCCATTTCCGAGGATCATCTATTCCCGTCCAGCAGAAACAAGTCCAAACGCAGGCGAATGCCCTATTGCTGGCACCTCTTCAAGGTGCCCGCGTGTGGGGGGACGGGCAACCGGTGGTGTCGCCCGCTGACGCGTGCTCAACCACCGGCTATAGGCTGGCATCCCTTCAGGATGCGGGGGGGATAGGTAGGGCGTCGTCTCCAGACAAGCCGGGGAGCGCCAGCATGGCGGACCGTGCTGATGTGGGAACGCCAAGCCGCGAAGGCACCACGAGGGACGAACGGATCGCCTACGCGCTATGGATGCGGCGCATCCCGCCGCTTTCCGATGCGAATGGAGATTGGGAGCGTGGTGTTCGGTGGCGAACGGGCGAGCTCCAACCGCGAGCTGGCGTAGACGCTGCGTCCTACCGCGTGTCCTGCCTCGCGTCGACCCCGGAGGGCGGGAGGGTCCACCAACGCCAGCCCCCTCGCGCGGACCCCGGAGGGGTCACAGCCTGTAGCCGGTGGTTGAGGGGGACCGCAGGGAACCCCGACACCACCGGGACGCTCCCCCCTCGCGAATGCACCCCGAAGGGCGTGCCACCGTTGCGGGTGGGAATCGGCCCGTTGCTGGCACCTCTTCAAGGTGCCAGCGTTGGGGGACGGTAACCGGTGGTGTCGCCCGCTGACGCGTGCTCAACCACCGGCTAGAGGCTGGCATCCCTTCAGGATGCGCGGGGCACCCCACACCCTAAAAACGGCGACGGCACCGGTTGATGTTCGCGCGCCTTCCACACGTCAAAACGCGCCCAGCGTTCGGCGACTGGCGTCGACGCTGTGCCCTGCCTTATTCCCCCCCCGCACTGACCAGCGACGAAAAACGCACCAACGTCCCGTGCGACCTCCCGAGGGTGGCGAAGATGCACGAACGCCCCCCTCGCCGTCGACCCCGGAGGGGTCACAGCCTGTAGCCGGTGGTTGAGGGGAGACCGCAGGGAACCCCGACACCACCGGAACGCCTCCCCCTCGCGCGATTGCACCCCGAAGGGCGTGCCACCGTTGCGGGTGCGAATCGGTCCGTTGCTGGCACCTCTTCAAGGTGCCCGCGTGGGGGGGGGGGACGGTAACCGGTGGTGTCGCCCGCGGTGCGTGCTCAACCACCGGCTATAGGCTGGCATCCCTTCAGGATGCTCGGGGTAGGGAGGCCGCCGTCTCCAGACAAGCCGGAGAGTGCCAGCATGGCGGACCGTGCTGATGTGGGAACGCCAAGCGGCGAAGATGCCAAGTGGCGCAGGCGGATCGCCTGACGCGCTGTGGGGTGCGCCGCAAACGGAAATGGGGAACGAGGGTGTTCGGTGGCGAGCGGCGAGTTCCCGCCGCCGGCTGGCGTAGACGCTGCGTCCTACCGCGCTCTGCCTTGTTCCCCCCCTCTCGCGTCGACCCCGGAGGGGTCACAGCCTGTAGCCGGTGGTTGAGGGAGACCGTAGGGAACCCCGACACCACCGGAACGCCGCCCCCTCGCGCGATTGCACCCCGAAGGGCGTGCCACCGTTGCGGGTGAGAATCGGCCCGTTGCTGGCACCTCTTCAAGGTGCCCGCGTTGGAGGGACGGCAACCGGTGGTGTCGCCCGCTGGCGCGTGCTCAACCAACCGGCTATAGGCTGGCATCCCGCCGGTATGCGCGAGGTAGGTAGGACGTCGTCTCCAGACAAGCCGGAGAGTGCCAGCATGGCGGACCGTGCTGATGTGGGAACGCCAAGCGGCGAAGATGCCAAGTGGCGCAGGCGGATCGCCTACGCGCCATGGGTGCGGCGCATCCCGATGCTTTCCACGCCGCAAACGGAAATGGGGAACGAGGGTGTTCGGTGGGAACGGGCGAGTTCCAGCGCCGGCTGGCGTAGACGCTGCGTCCTACCGCGTGTCCTGCCTCGCGGCGACCCCGAAGGGCGGTGAGGATGCACTAACGCCAGCCCCTGGCATCGACCCCGGAGGGGTCACAGCCTGTAGCCGGTGGTTGAGGGGGGACCGCAGGGCACCCCGACACCACCGGAACGCCCCCCCCCTCGCGCGATTGCACCCCGAAGGGCGTGCCACCGTTGCGGGTGAGAATCGGTCCGTTGCTGGCACCTCTTCAAGGTGCCCGCGTTGGTGCGGTCAACCGGTGGTGTCGCCCGCTGGCGCAGGCTCAACCACCGGCTAGAGGCTGGCAAGCCTTCAGCTTGCGCGGGGTAGGGCACCGTCTAAAACGCCCTCGGCGGATTGCCGACTGGCGTCGACGCTGCGCCCTGCCTTATTCCCCCCGCACCGACCAGCGGCGAAAACGTACCAACGTCCCGTGCGACTTCCCGAGGGTGGCGAAGATGCACGAACGCCCCCCCTCGCCGTCGACCCCGGAGGGGGCACAGCCTGTAGCCGGTGGTTGAGGGAGACCGTAGGGAACCCCGACACCACCGGAACGCCGCCCCCTCGCGCGAATGCACCCCGAAGGGCGTGCCACCGTAGCGGGTGGGAATCGGTCCGTTGCTGGCACCTCTTCAAGGTGCCCGCGTGGGGGACGGGCAACCGGGGGTGTCGCCCGCTGGCGCAGGCTCAACCACCGGCTAGAAGCTGGCATCCCTTCAGGATGCTCGGGGTAGGGCGCTGCCTCCAGACAAGCGGGGGGGGCAGCATGACATCCCGCCGGGATACGGCGTGGATCCTACTTCGTCTCATTGCCCGGCACCGTCTCGAATCGCCAAAAAAGGCCCGGGTCGATCAAAACCCGGACCTCTATACGCTGTGCTTTGGCCGAAAATGAAGGGCGCGGGGCCTATTCGACGGAATCGACGCGCAGGCGCAGGAAGCGGGGCGTATCACCGGTGGCAGACGCGGAATCGGTCACGGTCACCTCGGTGTCGGTGTTGTCCTCGCCGGCGCTGGACCAGATCGTCTGCCAATCGGCGGAGGTCAGATCGCTGGTGGCTTCGACGGCGTAGCGCAGGGCCGGGTCGGCCTGTTGGTCGAAGCTCAGCTGCACGTGGCCGTCGACCAGGCCCGTGGCGAGCAGGGCAGCGTGGTCCCAGACCAGCGGGTCGCTGCCGACGGCGTATTCCATCAGGTTGGGGCGCAGGTCGTGGTCGGGATCGGCGTTCGGCCCGGCGACCTCGGGCAGCGGGTTGGCGCCGAAGTGGAGCAGCACCCATTGCGCCCAGTCGGTGGTGGAGGAGGCCCCGGCGCCCACCTGATACGTCAGCGACTGGAGGGGCGCGGTCTTCACGTCGGCATTGAGCGGCGTGATGATGAACGCGCCCACGGTGAGGTCGCTCGCGGTGTCGAGGAAGTCCGCTTCACCCGTCGTGGGGTGGGTGGGCACGCCGTCGACGAAGTAATACCACACACCGTCCTGGCGGGCGATGATCACGGTCAGGCCGTCGGTCGGGTCGACCACGGTGGTGAAGTGGCCGCCCACGTCGGTGCCCGCCTGGGTGTGCGCGGAGTAGGCCTGCGGGGCGTCGAACACGATCACGCCGGCGCGCGTGGCGGTGGTGGCGGAGGTGCCCACATAGAGGCCCACCTGGTCGATGAACGCGAGGTCTTGCACCGGGCCGAACTCGGCCTGGACCACGAAGTCTTGCGTGCCGGTGAAGCCGAAGTCCGAGAGGTTGCGGCCCGGGGCGGAGACCTCGGCCACGCCGGCCTGCCCGTTGAAGTCGGCCTGCGAACTCTCGATCTCGAGCACTCCCTGCGCGGTGTCCAGGTTCAGCTTGGGGTCCTGCTCGGCCAGGGCGGTGCCGGTGCCGCTCAGGCGGGCGGTCAGGCCGGTGGGATCGCCGTCGGCGTCCTCGATGCCGGTCGTTGCGACGGCGTCGAAGGTATTGGCCCCCTGCAGCGTGCCCTGCGGCGCGCCCACATACACGGTAAAGGCCACCTCCGCGTTGAGGCTCGGGTCGAGCACGTCATACGCCCGCGCGCGGATGGTGACCGTCTGGCCCATCTGGTCGAGCAGCGGGGTATAGGTCAGCACGCCCGTCTGCGCCCCGATGGCGGCCCCGGCGGGTGCGTCGATCAGCTCGTATTCGAGCACATACTGGGTGGCGTCCTGGCGATCGTAGAGGGTCGTTTCCAAGGTCTCACCAATGGCGAGCGCCTGGGCCGGGATGGGCGCCAGGTCGATCGGCGTGTAGGGCTCGCTGCGCTCGGGGATGGCGACTTCGCTGCCCCAGAGGGCCGTGCCGTCGGCGCTGAGCGCGGTAAAGCTGTCGACCCACAAGCGGTTGTCCGTATCCCACGTGCGGCAAAAGACGCCCGTGTAGGTCGTGCCGCCGAGTGTGATCTGCAGATCGTGGGCGCCGTCGAGCTGCCAGGTGCCGGTGCTCGCGCCCGTGACGGTGCCGTCGCCGTTGAGGCTTACCTCGGTGGAGGTCTTGACCGTGGCGGTGATGTCCTTGCCGTGGTGGATGACCTTGTAATCGCCCGCCAGCTCGGCCTCGGTGTAAGTGCCGATGGTTTCCCCGGCGTAGCGGTGGGGCGCCACCACGGGCCAGTCCGCATCGTTGAAGAACATCTGGTGCACGCGCACCTCGTGCTCCTCGCCCCGGCCGACAAAGCGGGAATGGAAGATGTTGAACCACTTGCCGGTCGTCGCGTCGTGCAGCACCGAGTTGTGCCCCGGCGAGACGTAGCCCGTGCTCGTGCTGTAGGGCTCGCCGTCGGCGCTGAGAAACTGGGCATTGCCCATCAGCTTCACCCCGTAGGGCGCGATCGAGTCGTCGTCGAAGGTCGTGCCCGCCGCGCCCTTGGCGTTGATCATGTCCTGCCCAGCGGCGTCCAGATACGGGCCGTCGGGGTCCTGCGAGCGCGCGACGCGGATGTTGTAGCCGCCGTCGGCCGCCAGCCCGCCGTAGGAGACGAAGAGGTAGTAATATTGCGTGTCGGGATTGTAGGCGATGAACGCGCCCTCGATCCGGGCGTGGTTGCCGCCCATCACCTTGGTGCCGTAGCCCTGGCCCGGCAGCGGCCAGCCCGTCTGCGGATTCATCTCCATGATGAAGATGCCGCCCGAGTAGGAGCCGTAGACCATCCACAGCCCGTCGTTCGGATCGTTGAACAGGGCCGGGTCGACCGCGTTGGGGTGCACGGTGGCGTCGTAGACCGTGCCGTCGGGGCTGATCTGGCCCCACATACCCGATTGCAGCATCACACCCTGGTCCTCATACGGCCCGAGGATGTCGTCCGAATAAGCCAGGCCGAGAGACGCCCGCGGCGCATCGCCCTGAGAGGCGCAATAGTAAAAAGCCCAGGTGCCGTCCGGCAATTGATACACGTCCGGAGCCCAAAGGGTATCGGTGGAAGACCACTCCAGCACGTCCGCCAGATCGGTCGCCGCATCGGGGAAAAGCGGGTTGCCGGGCACCACCGCGGTCGAGATCTGGTGCCAGTTCATCAAGTCGTCCGACCACGCGGAGGCGAGGTGCGAACCGAAAACGTAATACCGGTTGCCATCCTGCACGATCGAAGGGTCGTGCACGGACGCGGTGCTGTTGAAGGTGGGGACGGGAGCGGCTTCTACGTTAGACAAGAGGGCGCATGTACACAGCGCCACTGCGGTACAACGGTAGTAGGAGAACATGTAACTGTAAGGGGTGCTGGTTCCGGGGGAGGAGAGGTGATACCGCGCCCTCATATTGAGCACGTCCCTGCACCAACGGCCAGCAAAATGTGCAGTTTACAGTCAGAAGATGAGGCGGCGGACGGTAGGGCGCCCGAACCGCATCGTGAGGGGATGCCCGCCACGAGCGAGCCACCCGCCACGGTGGCACGCCCTCCGGGGTGCAATCGCGCGAGGGGGGGGACGTTCCGGTGGTGTCGGGTGCCCTGCGGTCCCCCTCAACCACCGGCTACAGGCTGTGACCCCTCCGGGGTCGGCGGGGACGGGTAGGGCGCCGAGTCCACGCAAACCACCGGCGGGAGCTCGCCCGTCGCCGATCTCCATTCGCGTCACGAAAAGCGGCGGGATGCGCCGCGCCCCATAGCGCAATGGGCGATCCCTCAGCGCCGCTGGATGCCTTCGCCGCTTGGCGTTCCCACATCAGCACGGTCCGCCATGCTGGCACTCCCCGGCTTGTCTAGAGACGTCGCCCTACCTGTTCCTCGCAAGCTGAAGGCTTGCCAGCTTCTAGCCGGTGGTTGAGCCCGCACCGCGGGCGACACCACCGGTTTGCCACCCCCAACGGGAAGCACCTTGAAGAGGTGCCAGCAATGGGCCAATTCCCACCCGCAACGGTGGCACGCCCTCCGGGGTGCAATCGCGCGAGAGGGGGCGTTCCGGTGGTGTCGGGTGCCCTGCGGTCCCCCTCAACCACCGGCTACAGGCTGCGACCCCTCCAGGGTCGGCGCAGGGGCGTTTGTGCATCTTCGCCGCCTCCGGGGTCGGCGGGGGGGCAAGGTAGAGCGCTACTCGCGGCGCGCCTGAGGTCTGCCTTGCCTGTGTCCTGCTAGCCCAGGGCGACGTCGAGGAACATCATGAGGGCAAAGCCGACGAGGGCGCCGAGGGTGGCTTCGTCGGTGTTATCGTGGGATTGGGATTCGGGGATCAGTTCCTCCACCACGACAAAGATCATGGCACCGGCAGCAAAGGCCAGCGCGTAAGGTAGCAGCGGGCTGACGGCCACAACGGCGACCGCACCGATGACGGCGGCAATCGGCTCCACGATGCCCGAGAGCTGGCCGTACCAGAAGGCCTTGCGACGCGACATACCTTCACCGCGCAGGGGCACGGAAACGGAGGTGCCTTCCGGAAAGTTCTGCAGGCCGATGCCGATGGCGAGGGCGACCGCTGCGCCGAAGGTGCTTTCCATCCCGATATTGGTCTCGTGGGCCAGGGCGCCGAAGGAAACGCCGACCGCGAGCCCTTCCGGGATGTTGTGCAGCGTGATGGCGGTGACGAGCAGGGTTGCGCGGCGCCAGTGCACGGAGGGGCCTTCGGGAGACTTGGCCCACACGTGCAAGTGCGGCAGCAGTTTGTCTCCGATGCGCAGAAAGGCCCCGCCGCCCAGAAAGCCGACTACGGCGGGCAGCCAGCTGGGGGTGCCGCGGTTTTCCGCAATCTCGATCGCGGGCGCGAGCAGCGACCAGAAGCTGGCGGCGATCATCACCCCGGCGGCAAAACCCATCATCACGTCCAGCATGCGCTGGTTGACGTTTTTGGTGAAGACCACCACCGCGGCCCCCAGGGCGGTGACCGACCACGTAAAGCACCCCGCCAGCAACGCCTGCCAGACGGGGTCCAGATCGCGGAACCATGCCGTTATCTCTGTCCACATGGGCCTAACCTACGGGCAAATTCGCGTTTTACCAAGCATGGGAGCGCCCTACCTGAAGCATCCCGGTGAGATGGGACGTAGGGCCCTCTCGCAAGCTGAAGGCTTGCCAGCTTCTAGCCGGTGGTTGAGCCCGCGCAGCGGGCGACACCACCGGTTACCGTCCCCCCCACGCGGGCACCTTGAAGAGGTGCCAGCAACGGACACATCTCACCCGCAACGGTGGCACGCCCTTCGGGGTGCATTCGCGCGAGAGGGGACGTCCCGGTGGTGTCGGGATTCCCTGCGGTCTCCCCTCAACCACCGGCTACAGGCGGTGACCCCTCCGGGGTCGGCGCGAGAGGGGGGGGACAAGGCAGGGCGCCGCGTCTACGCACGCCACCGGCGGGAGCTCGCCCGTCGCCACCAAACACCCTCCTTCCCAATCTCCGTTTGCGCCGTACTCCATCGCGCGTCAGGCGATCCGTCCATGCAGCTTGGCCGCTTTGCGCCATGGCGTTTATACGGCTGCAACTCCCCGGCTTGTCTAGAGACGTCGCCCTACCTGTTCTCCGCAAGCTGAAGGCTTGCCAGCTTATAGCCGGTGGTTGAGACCGCACCGCGGGCGACACCACCGGTTTGCCACCCCCCACGCGGGCACCTTGAAGAGGTGCCAGCAACGGGCCGATTCTCACCCGCAACGGTGGCACGCCCTCCCGGGGTGCATTCGCGCGAGGGGGGACGTCCCGGTGGTGTCGGGGTCCCTGGCGGTCCCCCTCAACCACCGGCCACAAGCTGCGACCCCTCCGGGGTCGCGCGGAGGGGAACACGGCAGGGTACAGCATCCACGCAAGCCGCCGGTTGCCAATGCGTTTTGGGGTGCGGGGCCCTCCCGCAAGCTGAAGGCTTGCCAGCTTCTAGCCGGTGGTTGAGCCCGCACCGCGGGCGACACCACCGGTTTGCCCCCCAAAAACGCGGGCACCTTGAAGAGGTGCCAGCAACGGGCCGATTCTCACCCGCAACGGTGGCACGCCCTCCCGGGGTGCAATCGCGCGAGGGGGACGTCCCGGTGGTGTCGGGATTCCCTGCGGTCCCCCCTCAACCACCGGCTATAAGCGGTGACCCCTCCGGGGTCGGCGCGAGAGGGGGGGACAAGGCAGGGCGCCGCGTCTACGCACGCCACCGGTTGCCTAACGCATTTTGTATGGCCCTCCAGGAGAAAAAAGGGGCTTAGGGGCGGGGATCTTCGAGGCCTGCGGGTGGGTAGACGTCGAAGCGACCACCGACTTCGAGCAGGGCAAACATATAAAGCAAGCCGCCGTAATAGCGGAATTTGCCGTCCGGGACCGGCGCTTCCCAGAGGTCGCGCACAAAGGGCTCGCCCACCTCGCGGTCGGCGGCAAGGGCAGCCACAGCCGCCATGGCAGTCAGGCTCGGCGACGACTCTTCGGACAATGGCTCGCCGTCGAGGGTAAAGCTGTAGGGGATGTCGGGGCGGAACTGGCTGAGGAAGCCCAGCACGCGGTTGCTTTGCTCCTGTTGCCACGGGTCGGCCTGGAACCATGCCCAGTCCAGAGCCACGTTGCCGAGGGTGCGATGCGCGTCGTAGAGAAAGTTCTCGTGCCCGCGGATGGCGACCGGTTCGCCGTCGAAGCCCGAATAATCGGGCATGAGGCCCGTTTTGGGATGCGCGGCATCGCGAAAGAGCTGGCGACTGGCGGCGGCGGCTTCGCCCCAGAATGCCCGGTCCTCATCCACCCAGGCCGCGAGCAGCTCGTAAAACGCGGGCACATGGTAGGAGGGGTCGGTAACGTCGGCCAGGCGTTTGAGCGGCACGAAGCGGATCTGTTTGGCCTCGGGCGCGAACATGCTGATGACGCCTGGCTCGCCGATCCCTTCCTCCCCCTTGTGCCGCATGGTGTGCAGGATCTCGTTGGCCCGGGCGCGGTAGTCGAAGATGCCCTCGCCGTCACCCCAGCGCCCGGAAGCCAGCAACAGCGAGACGGCAAACCATTCCTCGCCATCGGAAGCGGGGCCGGCGTCGAGCTGGGTGCCGTCCGGGCGGCAATGCCAGGCAAAGTAGCCGGCAAAAGGCCCGCTGTCGTGATACATATACGTCCGAGCCCACTTCCAGAGGCGATTGAACATCTCCTGGTCGTCGTACTGCACGGCCATCATCATGCCGTAGGACATGCCCTCGGTGCGCACGTCCTTGTAAAACACGTCGAGGATGTAGGCCATGTCGTCTCCCACCGGATAGACGATCGCATCGGTCTCGCGGCCGCCGGCAAAGAGCACGTGCCAGGCATGGTCGAGGCGCGCGTCCAGCTCGGCTTCGCTCACGCCGAGGTATTCGTGAAAGAGGTTGCGCTGCGGAGACGCCACGACCGCGCCGACGAGGGCGACGGAGGTGAGGGCCCACCGCGAAAGACGGGCGCACGTGTGGCGCAGTCGAGAAAAACCGGGACGTAGCAGGGGCATCATGGGGAGAGGGAAAAGTCTGGGGTGAGAGGCCTCAACCTGCCTGTGAGGCGGCCTGAAAACAATCAGCGCGCCGTTCTAAAATTAGAGAAATCGTAAAGAATCCGAAAAATCGCACACTTTGGAACGATTCTCCTCGCTAAGCGGCGCCGTTTACCCCTTTATAGCCCCTCCATTGAACCGCCGATGCGCGCGAACGAAGTAAGTTGCCGAGTTGAGATGCTCCGAAGAGGATTTTGCAATGCCGGTTTTCAGAAGGCGTTTTAAGCGATCGGGATCAATCTTTTTTCCAGAATGAGCAACTCCAAGCTATACGTAGGCAACCTGTCGTTTGACACGGACGAACAAACCCTTCGCGATGCATTCTCGCAGTTCGGCGAAGTGACGGATATTTATGTGGTCATGGACCGCGAAACCGGCCGCCCGCGCGGTTTCGCTTTCGTGACGATGGGAACGGCTGAAGAAGCCCAAACCGCAATCGATCAGATGAACGGCACTGAACTCGACGGTCGCGCGCTGACCGTGAACGAAGCCCGCCCGAAGGAAAACTCCGGCGGCGGTGGTCGTTCCTTTGGCGGCGGTAGCCGTGGCGGCCCCCGTGGCGGTGGCGGCGGCGGTTTCCGTGGTGGCCGTGGCGGCGACCGCGGTGATCGTGGCGGTTTCCGTGGCGGTCGCGACCGCTACTAGTCTCCCACTATCCCTTTTACTCGAGCCCGGACCCACAAGGTCCGGGCTTTTTTTGTAGCCGCATTTCCCGCGCGATCCCGAAGGGCGTGCCACCGTTGCGGGTGCGATTCCGTCCGTTGCTGGCACCTCTTCAAGGTGCCCACGTGGGGGGGGGGGCAAACCGGTGGTGTCGCCCGCTGCGCGCGCTCAACCACCGGCTAGAAGCTGGCAAGCCTTCAGCTTGCGGGGAACCCCGCACCCCAAAAACGGTGACGGCACCGATTGATGCTCGCTCGCGTCCCTCTCTCCCAGAAAGCGTTGGTCGGTTCGGCGTCTTGCGTAGACGGTGCGCCCTACCTTGTCCTCCCCCTCTCGCGCCGACCCCGGAGGGGTCACAGCCTGTAGCCGGTGGTTGAGGGGGGACCGCAGGGACTCCCGACACCACCGGAACGCCCCCTCTCGCGCGATTGCACCCCGAAGGGCGTGCCACCGTTGCGGGTGCGATTCGGTCCGTTGCTGGGCGCCTCTTCAAGGTGCTTCCCGTTGGGGGTGGCAAACCGGTGGTGTCGCCCGCGATGCGGGCTTAACCACCGGCTAGAAGCTGGCAAGCCTTCAGCTTGCGGGGAACCCCGCACCCCAAAAACGGTGACGGCACCGATTGATGCTCGCTCGCGTCCCGCTCTCCCGGAAAGCGTTGGTCGGTTCGGCGTCTTGCGTAGACGGTGCGCCCTGCCTTGCCTCTCGCGCCGACCCCGGAGGGGTCACAGCCTGTAGCCGGTGGTTGAGGGGGGACCGCAGGGACTCCCGACACCACCGGAACGCTCCCCTCGCGCGATTGCACCCCGCAGGGTGTGCCACCGTTGCGGGTGCGAATCGGTCTATTGCTGGCACCTCTTCAAGGTGCCTACGTCGACGGGGCGGTAACCGGTGGTGTCGCCCGCGGTGCGGGCTCAACCACCGGCTAGAGGCTGGCAAGCCTTCAGCTTGCTGGGGAACCCCAAAACGCATTGGCAACCGGCGGCTTACGTGGACGCGTTACGCCCTACCGTGTCCCTTCCGCGCGACCGCGGAGGGGTCACAGCCTGTAGCCGGTGGTTGAGGGGAGACCGCAGGGACTCCCGACACCACCGGAACGCCCCCCTCGCGCGATTGCACCCCGAAGGGCGTGCCACCGTTGCGGGTGCGAATCGGGCCGTTGCTGGCACGCCGCGCGTTCTGACGTTCCGGGGCCGGACGATGGCTTCGCGGTTGCGGGCGGGGCGTGCACCTGTTTCAGTCTCTGCCTATGCAGAGCGGCAATGTGATCCCGGACCGTGTGGGCGAGGCCCTGCGGCGCTACCCCCCGTTTACCATGATGCCCAAGGAGGCCGTCGACGAGCTGGCCGTGCGGGCGCGGGTGCGGGCGCTCGTGGCGGGCGAGACGGTCTGGACGCAGGGCGAGTCGCCGGGCAACGAGCTTTACTTCCTCGCGCGCGGGCGGGTGGAATACCAGTGGAACAACGGCGAGTCCATGGAGCTGGTGGACGTGCGCGACGTGGGCGATGTGCTGGCGCTGACCGCGGTGCTGGAAAACGCGCCCTTTCGCGTGACCGCCACGGTGGTGGAAGACACGCTGCTCTACGTCTTGCCGGCCGATCGCCTGAAGGAGCTGCTGGACGAGCACGACGAGGCGCGTCACTACGCCCGACGTCACCTCTTTTGGGCCACGCGCGTGGGCGGCAAGGTGCCCATCCCGGAAGAGGCGCGGCTGCAGGCCAAGCGCACCATCCTGGAGGCCCACCTCGACGGGGCCCAACTCGTGCACGTGCGCCCACCGGAGCGCCTGCTGACCTGCCTGCCCGACGAGTCGATCCGCAAGGCCTCGACCCTCATGGTCTCCAAGCGCGTGCCCTCGATCCTGGTTGTCGATGAAGCGCGGCACCCGCTGGGCATGGTCACGAGCGTGAACCTCGTCAAATGGGTCGTCGTCAACGAGCACAGCCCGGACGAACCGGTGAAGGCCGTCATGGCCAGCCCCGTTTACACCATCTCGCCCACCACCAGCGCCACCTCGGCCATGCTGCTGATGCTGCGCCAGCGCGTGGGCCAGATCTGCGTGACCGAAGACGGCACGCTCAACACCAAGGCGCTCGACGTGTGCACGCACAAGGACTTGCTCGCGCAGAGCGGTCACCACCCCGCCGGGCTGTTGCGCGAGATCCGCTACTCCCGCTCCACCGTGCGCCTGCGGGAGTTGTGCGACGAGATGGAACAGATCGCTCGCAGCTACGCCGAGGCCAACATCTCGGGCATCGTGCTGGGCCAGATCTGCGCCGAGCTCTACGACGAGTTGCTGGAGCGGCTGGTGACGCTTGCGACCGAGGAGTTGGCCGAAAAGGGCATCCCCCTGCCGCCGGTGCCGTGGGCGTTCATGACGGTCGGCAGCGACGGTCGCCGCGAGCAGGTGTTGCGCACGGATATGGACAACGCGTTCATCTTTGGCTCGACCGGCGAGGTGGACGAGGACAACCGCAACCGCCAGATTTTCCTGCAAATGACGGGCCGCGTGGTCGAAATGCTCGTCGAGTGCGGCTTTGCGCGTTGCCAGGGCGGCGTGATGGCCTCCAACCCGCGCTGGTGCCGCAGCGATGCCGAGTGGGAGCAGGAGATCCGCGGCTTTTCCTCTTACGACGGCGACGACCTGTTGCGCGCGCTGGTGCTCTACGACTTGCGCTACGTCTCGGGCAACGAGGAGATCTGCCAGAAGATCCGCACCGTCGTCTTCGACTCGGTCTCCAAAAACGAAGCCCTGCAGCGGCGCATTGCGGAGATGGTGGTGGAAGTGCCGCCACCGCTCAACTTCTGGGGCAAGTTTGTGGTAGAAAAGAAGGGCAGCCAGACGGGCAAGCTCGACCTCAAGAGCCGCGCGCTCTCGCCCCTGCGCGATACCGCCCGCGCCCTGGCCCTCAAATACAAGCTGACGCGGCACTACTCCACCGGCGGCCGCTACCAGCAGCTCCAGGAAGCCGTGCCGCGCGTGGCCGAGTTTGCCAGCCTGGCCTACGACGCCTACGACTTTCTCCTGCGCCTGCGCATCCTCACCGGTCTGCGGCGGGGCGATACCGGCCGCTACGTCGAGCCCTCGGCTCTGACCAAGATGGAGCGCACCCACCTCACCAGTGTGTTCGACGTCGTGCGCATGGCCCAGCGCACCCTGCAGACCGAGTTTCACCTCGAACAGCGGCAACGATGAGCCTGCTCGACCTCTTTCGGCCCAAGGACCTCGAGCCGGTCGCCAGCGATTACCTGGAGCGCACCCGGCACAAGCCCAAGCGCAAGACTCAGCTGCGCTCGCTGACCCCGGTCGTGCTGGATGCGGAGACCACGGGCTTCGACGTCGGGATCGACCGGCTGCTCTCCATCGCCACGGTGGAGGTGCAGGACCGCGAGATGGTGGTCGAAAGCTCCCGGCAATGGCTCGTCTACCAGTCCGAGGCGGCCGCCAACGAGGCTGTGAGCGTACACGGCATCCTGCCTTCCGAGACCGCATCGGGACGCCCCGAGCGCGAGGTGATGGCCGAGTTGCTGCCCTTGCTCGCCGGCCGCCTGATTGTGGGCCACCACATCGGCTTCGACATGAAAATGCTCAGCCACGCCGCCCACGCGCACTTTCGCATTCGCCTGCACAACATGGTGGTCGATACCGCGCTGCTCGCCATGCAGGAGATGGAGGCGTTCAAGCAGACGGGCTACCCCAACCAGCGCCCGCCCTCGCTCGACGACGTGTGTTCGCAGCTCAACATCCCCGCGCACGAGCGCCACACCGCCGGCGGCGACGCCTTTACCACCGCGGAAGTCTTTCTGATCCTCTGCGGCCGCCTGCGCCAACGCCTCGGCCGCCCCGTCGAACTCCGCGACCTCGGCTCCGCCCGCCTGCACCTGTAGGCGCGCGCCCTACCTCCATCCCGGCGGGGTTGCGCGGGGGGACAAGGCAGGGCACAACGTCCACGCAAGCCGCCGGTTGCCAATGCGTTTTGGAGGTTCCCCGCAAGCTGAAGGCTTGCCAGCCTCTAGCCGGTGGTTGAGTCCGCACCGCGGGCGACACCACCGGTTTGCCGCCCCGCCGACGCGGGCACCTTGAAGAGGTGCCAGCAACGAGCCGATCCCCACCCGCAACGGTGGCACGCCCTGCGGGGTGCAATCGCGCGAGGGGGGAGCGTTCCGGTGGTGTCGGGGCTCCCCTGCGGTCCCCCTCAACCACCGGCTATAAGCTGCGACCCCTCCGGGGTCCGCGGGGCGGGACAAGGCAGGGCACAGCGTCCACGCAAGCCGCCGGTTGCCAATGCGTTTTGGAGGGACGCGAGCTAACATCAACCGGTGCCGTCGCTGTTTTTTGAG
>Ga0163227_100164_pt1 | contig 21223 bp, 20 predicted proteins | sample MSEWel2016_09_14_2_FD_113148 | JGI IMG/M metagenome (GOLD analysis project Ga0163227, IMG submission 113148) | Subsurface microbial communities from deep shales in West Virginia, USA - MSEEL Well Study Marcellus 5H_2016_09_14 ...
ATACTTAACTACCTTTTCAAAAGTTATCGGGGGAGTTGAATAAGTCACCAGATCAAATTCTATATTTTTAAAATATTTTTTTGCAGCCCACAAATACTGCCATTCTATCAAAAGTGTTGAAATCCCTTTTTCAATAAAATTACATTTAGTTATGTTTAAGATCTTTACTCTTAAGCTGTGAATATTTCCTTTTTCATATAATTTAGTTGGTAGATTCATTCTTCTTTCTCGAGGAGAAACAACATATACCTGATGGCCTTTATTAGCCAATTCTCTAACAAGGTCGGTATAAATTCCCCTTTTATTTAAATTCTCCATTTTAGAAAGAGTTAAAAATAATATATTCAAATTAATAACCTCTTTTATGATATTACTTCTTGATATAATGACTTATTCTTTATTTTAGATTCCAAATTAACATTTTTATATTCTAATTTATTTTTAATTAGCTTCTCCATATTAAACATCAAATCTTCTTTATCAAAGGGATCGAAAAAATAAGCATTCTCATAATCATCTAAGATTTCATGAGAAAAAGCTTTATCTGATGCTAAAATCATGGTTTTATGTAGTTTTGCTTCCAACATTGGTAAACCAAAAGTTTCAATATAAGAAGGAAAAAGTAAATAAGATTTAGTATATAAATTAAAAACATCTTTCCTTTCTAAACGACCTCTAAATTCAATAGGTAAATTAAATATTTGAACTTCTTTAAATAATTCATTTATATGATCATTTTCACTACCATCTAAGGTGAAAATAACTTTATAATCACTAATATTTTTTTCTTTTAACAATTTAGCAACCTCAACAATCAACCTATGATTCTTATAGTAACTAGCACCTGCCGGATAAAAAAATCTATTAATTTTATTTTTAGAAACATTGAACTTTTCTTCAATATTTAAATTAATCTCCGGAGGAACAACATCTATTTTATCTTCATTAACCCTTGTCTTTTCGATAGAAACATCTTTCATCCAATGAGTCTGAACAATAACTTTATCAGCTTCCTTAATCGAACTATAAATTTTTTTATTAATTATATTCTGATATACCCAAAATTTAAAGTTTTCCTTTATATTGAATTTATATCCAGAAAAAGGAAGTGGTTGATGAACATATAATATTTGTTCAACACCAGTTTTAGGAATTATTACATTCTGTAAAGAAAATATTTTATCTATGTTATAGTTTTTCACCAATTTAGGAGCCACAAAATGATCAAAATATAACCGATGAAACCAACTTTTTTTCACCCAGGGAAAATTCAAAACTGAAACATTATCAAATTCATTATATTCTGGCTTACTCAAAACAAAAATCCAGTTTATACTTTTATCATTATTTTCAACAACTTCCTGATAAAAGTCATTTAATATAGATAATGCCCCTCCATTTTCTGCTGGTACATCAAATACCATTATATTCATCTGAATTTATCCTTTCTGCCAGACAACATCATCAATAATTTTAGCATAACTCTGAATAAGTTTAACTACCTTAACTGAGACATTATCATCGCGATAGTCATCAGCTAAATAAGTTTTTTCATTATTCTTTTTCATATTTCTGCTTAAATCAACTGCCTGAACTATATCTTTTTCAGTTATACCACCGATTACAACTGTACCTTTATCTAAAACTTCCGGTCTTTCTGTAGAAGTTCTAATTAAAACGCCTGGAAACCCTAAAATAGCTGATTCTTCAGAAAGAGTTCCACTATCAGATAAAGTACAGAAAGAATTTAACTGCAGCTTATTATAGTCAAAGAAACCAAAAGGTTTAAGCTGTTTGACTAAAGGATGAAATTCAAATCCTCTTTCTTCAATTCTTTTTTTACTTCTCGGATGAGTTGAGTAAACAATCGGCATTTGATATTTTTCTGCAATATCATTTAAGGCATTCATCAAAGATAAAAAGTTTTCTTCATTATCTACATTTTCTTCTCGGTGTGCAGAAACAAGAAAATAATTATCCTTTTCAAGATCTAATTCTTCTAAGACATTACTATTTTCTATCTTTTCTTTATGTTTTTTTATTACTTCTGTCATTGGGGAACCGGTAACAAAAATATGTTCTTTTCTGATGCCTTCTGATAAAAGATATCTGCGGCTGTGTTCTGTATAGGGTAAATTAATGTCTGAAATATGATCTACAATTTTTCTATTTATTTCTTCCGGTACATTCTGATCAAAACATCTATTACCGGCTTCCATATGGAAAATTGGTATTTTTAATCTTTTTGCTGCTATTGAGCAGAGAGCTGAATTGGTATCACCCAAGATTAAAAGTGCATCAGGCATTTCTTCAGCTAAAAGCTCATATGATTTAGAAATTATATTACCAATAGTATCTCCTAAATGATCTCCTACAGCTTCTAAAAAATGAGCTGGTTCTCTGATGCCCAGTTCTTCAAAAAAGACCTCATTTAGCTCATAATCATAATTCTGACCTGTATGTACTAAGTGATGATCAAAATATCTATCACAGGCTTTTATAACCTCAGATAAACGTATTATCTCAGGTCTGGTACCTATAATAGTCATTACTTTTAACTTATCCATTTAATTAAACCTCCAAAAAGTATGTATCAGGATTATCTGGATCATAACATTCATTTGCCCACATTACTGTTACCATATTTGTATCACCAGTGTTTTCGATATTGTGGGTATAACCTGTTGGTATATCTACTACTTCTAATTTATCTCCACTTACTTTATATTCTATTACTTCTTCAGAATAAATATCTCTGAATCTAATTATTCCCTGACCGCTGACTACTAAAAATTTTTCGTTTTTAGTATGATGCCAGTGGTTCCCTTTAGTTATACCTGGTTTAGATACATTGATAGAAACCTGACCACTATCTTCAGTTCTCAGCATTTCTGTAAAGGAACCTCTTTCATCCTGATGCATTGTTAAATCATAAGAAAAGTTATCTTCTGGTAGATAACTTAAATACATGCTGTATAATTTTTTAGTGAATTCATCTCCCATATCAGGTAAATAAAGGTTTTCTCTGCTTTCTTTAAAGCTTTTTATTAAATTTGCTAATGTACCAAGTTTAACATCATGAATTACTGGTACTTTACAGTATTTATCTTCTTTAATTACTTGATCATCCAAAGCATTAATAAACTGATCTACTACATCATCAATATAGGCTAGAGTTAATTCTACTTCCGGATCATGGACTTCAATTTCTAAGTCATTAGCTATATTATGACAGAAAGTAGCTACTACTGAGTTATAGTTTGGTCTTGACCATTTACCAAAAAGATTAGGCAGCCGATAAACATAGACTTCTGCTCCTGTTTCTCTGCCGTATTCAAAAATAACTTCTTCTCCGGCTTTTTTACTTCTACCATAGGGATTATTTAATTCAGCTTGAATGGAAGAAGTAATTAATACTGGAGCCTGATTATTATGTTTTTTTAACAAATTTAAAACTTTTGAAGTAAAACCATAGTTGCCCTTCATAAATTCCTCATCATTTTCTGGGCGGTTAACACCAGCCAGATGATAAACAAAATCACATTCTTTAGTATATTTAGCTAAAAGCTCTTCATCTGTTTCTCTATCATAACAAAATATGTCTTCATAACCTCTATTTTTTAATTCAGCTCTTAAGTTTTTACCGACAAAACCTTCTGAACCTGTTACTAATATTTTCATTAAAGATCAACCTTCCTTTATTCAGGCCAATTATTTAATTCATTCTGTACATAATCAAGTTCTAATAATTTTTCTTTTACTTCTTCTACAGTTAATCTTTTTGTATTGTGAGAATTATATTCTCGATTGCCGGAGAGTTCTTCTTCTCCTTCTACAAAATATTTATCATAATTTAAATCTCTGGTATCAGCTGGTACTCTAAAAAAACCACCCAGATCTTCTGCTACTAAATATTCTTCTTTAGTTAGTAAGGTTTCAAATAATTTTTCTCCGTGTCTGGTACCAATTGTTTTAATTTCATTATCAGCATTAAATAATTCCTTAATTGCCTGAGCTAAATCTCCAATTGTACAGGCCGGAGCTTTTTGCACCATTATATCTCCTGCTTCAGCATTCTCATAAGCAAAAAGTACTAATTCTACTGCTTCTTCCAGTTTCATTAAAAACCTTGTCATATCTGGATTAGTTACAGTAATTGGATCACCATCTTTTATCTGTTTGATGAATAAAGGAATTACTGAACCACGGGAAGCCATTACATTACCATATCTAGTACCACAGATAACTGTTTCTTCTGTAGATAATTTTTGTGATTTAGCTACAAATACTTTTTCCATCATAGCCTTAGATATTCCCATAGCATTGATAGGATAAGCTGCTTTATCTGTAGATAAACAGATAACTTTTTCTACCCCACTAGCTACAGCAGCATTAAGTACATTATTGGTACCTAAGATGTTTGTTTTAACAGCTTCTACTGGGAAGAATTCACAGGAAGGAACCTGTTTTAAAGCTGCAGCATGAAAGATATAATCTACTCCATGCATTGCATCTCTTAAACTGTTTTCATCCCTTACATTACCTATAAAAAACTTTATTTTATCATTTTTATATTTTTTGCGCATATCATTCTGTTTTTTTTCATCACGAGAAAAAATTCTTATTTCTTTTATATCTGTATCTAAAAATCTTTTTAAGACTGCATTACCAAATGAACCTGTACCACCTGTTATCAAAAGTATCTTGTTTTTGAACATTAAATTCCACCTCTATTATTTTTAATTTTATTTTTGGTAATTCTAGTTACACTAATACCTAATAAAATCATTGTCAAACCAAATAACTTTTGCTCATCTATTAATGTATTTATAGAAAATGCTACAAAAGAAGGTATCAAAAAAACAAAATTATGTTTAAATAAATTTTTAAACATAAAAATAAGCATACTAAAATAAGAAATAAAACCATAACTATATATTAATCTTAAATGATCACTATGTGGTTTGAAAAAATTATCGTTTATTAATAAATTATATCCTCTTCCAAATAAAAACGGATAAAAATTCTTAACTGCTTTAATATAAATAGAAACTCGAGGATTTTCCATTACATTATAATTAGCTCTTTTTAAATAGCTATCTACTAAACGGCTCAAAAAATTAAAATCAAATTTATAAAAACTAAAAATAACAGGAATTATTATAAATAAAATAGTAATCAAATGTTTAAATTTAAATATATATTTTTTTTGTTTTATTAAAAGTAAAATTATTGATATAAAAAAAGAAAGAAAAGCACCATTACTTTTAAAAGAAAATAATAAAAATATTGAAACAATAAAAAGAAAATATTTCAAAATAATATTTTTTTCTCTTTCTAGTAAATATAAAATAATTATTAATGTGAAATAAGCTCCAGTATTTGGATCAGTAAAAATATAAGGATACCGCATAAAAAAAAGTAATCTATCTGGATTAGCACTACTTTTTGTTAAGTATATATTATTATGTAAATATAATAATATATCCGGATTAAAGAAAAATGATATACTTAATAATAATTGAGTTAGTATAAAAATATAAAATATTTTCTTATAATTCAAAGTGTATTTTTTAGTAATATTATAAAAAAAGAAAAAATAAGAAAAAGTACTAAGAAATTGTATTAACCTTTTTAAATTATCAATTATATAAACAATTTCTAAATTTAAAAAAATAGAAATAAAAACACTTATAATCATGCTACATCCTATTATTATAAATAGTTTCCAATATAAACTTTTTTTAAAATTATTCAAAAAAATAAGAGTAATTAATACAACAGGTAAACTATATGGGATAATAAAATATTGGAAATAAGGGAAAAATAAAATATCTAAAATTATAAAATAAGATATAAATACTATTAAATTTTTAGTATTAATTTTATTTATATATATTTTCATATAAACACCCTAATTATTTTTGAATAATCTAAAATACAATTCAATTAATAAATAATAAAATATTTTTTTTAAGCTTATAGGTTCTTTAAAATAATAATAGTTAATTTTTTTATAATTATAAAACATTCTATTTGTTTTATAATTGTGATTATCAGACTTCATGTCATATAAAAAAATACCTTTCCCTTTTATATCTAAAAATATATTTTGATCATGAGGATACATTTCTAAAGAATATTCATCTAATATTTTCTTTGGCAATGTTTTGGTTGTAAGAACATAATCAATATCTGAATTCAATTTTTTTTCTCCATAAATATCAACAATGCATTTCCCTTTATATTTTGTTTCTAATTTATCTTTTAAATAAATATTTTCATGAAAAGAATCATAAATAGATTTCGATTCTTTAAATTTAATAAAATCTATTTTTGTGATTTTATTTAATTGGATTGGCACTTGTAAAGTATTAGTTTTTTGAGTATTATTAGTACCGATTTCTCCCATATTGGTAACATATGAAGTATAAGGATAAACAAAATATTTATCTTTTTCGATCATATATTTAATAAAATATTTTTTCCAAGAACTATTAGGCCAGTTCTTAATATTTTGCGGAATATTTTCAGATGAAAAATCATCTTCTTTTTTCATTAAATACCAACTCTTAAAATCGTTCCATTGCTCAGTTGTCCAAGCTTGCCCCCATGAAGATGCAAGTTGCAAAAAATAATTTTCCCCCTTAAATTTTAGCGGCACAAATTTTTTGTTTGCTGTTTCATTATAATTTTGAGAATACAATGAAATACCAGCTATTTTAGAATTTTTTGCAAAAAAATTAAGAGAATTTTTTGCAAAAAAATAAAATTCACATGAAACAAATAAATCATCTTCTAACATAATGATGTCACCATACTTTTTAGATAAATCACCACATTTTAGTATGTGCTTTTTTAAACCTAAATTATTTTTATGAGTTATAACAATTTTTTCACCATAATTCCATACAAAATTATTAGCTATTGAAATAACTTTTTTATTTTTTTTATCTTTACCCCCATCCACACTTATTATTAATCTAACAGTATCATTATGATAATTTGCATCATTTAATGATTTAAGTAATCTATTCAAAGATGATGGACGATTAAATGCAACAACAATAATATTTATTTTGTCTGAAGACATAGTTTTACTCCTTAATTAATCATTCATTTCTTTCAAAAAATCTAATATTTCATTAGTTTGATTTAAATAATTTTTTTGAGTTAAAATAAATTTTCTTGCCCTTTTCCCAAATGAATTTAAATAATCACAATCTTTATTTATTATAGAACAAATTTTTTCTTTTATACCAATAACATCTTCATCTTTGAATAAAAAAACATAATCAAAATATTCCTCAGGTATTCCCTCTAATCTTGTTGTTAATAAAGGAGTTCCAGATGCCATATACTCAATTGTTTTTGAAGGAAAAGAATATTTAGTAAATTCTTCATTAGTTGGTCGTGGATTAACTAACAAATCAGATTCAAGTTCATACTTAATAATTTCTGAATGAGGTACCAACCCAAAATATTTAATATTATCAAATTCATTATTTATTTCTTTTAATTCATTTTCATAATCGCCTTTCCCAAATATCCATAACTCTGTTTTTTTATCATTAATTTGCAAAAATGCTTTAACTAATTTTTCAATCCCATATTTTTTCATTATACTACCAGCATACATAACAACTTTTTTTCCTTTATCTTTTTTAACTGTTTTTTTGTAATCACCAAATACATCTTTCCACAAACCTTCCATTACTAAATATGGTTTTTTATTTACATTAATTAAATTATTCATTTCTTCAGTCAAAAAAATATAACTATCAAATTTTCTTTCAATTTTTTTACTAAATGCAGCAAATATATTTAATAATTTTGTTCTCAAGTTGCTATTATCTGAATAATTAAAACGATAGTCTGATACATCGGGTATAAGTGTCGAAATATGAACATTAAATAATTTACCATTAATTATAGCTGCTAGTGAGGTTGGAATATAAGCAACATTTAAAAGTATAGTTAGTTTATCATCTTTATTTTTTAGTATCCAAAAAAATATGAAAACTAAAGAATATAAGAATATTGAAATTTGTTTTAATAAAAACAAATTAACAAAAAATATATAATTCGTTCTAATACTATCTAATACTAAATTACTTTTTTTTCTGCAAAATACTTTAGAATACTTCGGATATGAAGAAACAGGAATCGTTGATAGCACTTCAATTTCCTCTTTTTTATTTATACCTTCCGCAATCATTTTTTCAAATCTTTGTCCAGCAATAGATGGCTTAAAATTTTTTTCATTTTTAATTAATTGATCAAAAAAGCCTTTATCACATATTGAGCTAATAAATAATATCTTCATATAATTCTCCTTTAGCAGTAAGAAAAAAATAAACTATTTTAATAATAATTAACCCAACTAGGTTGCTCACCTGTTGTTATTTTCTCTACTTCAGATACCCAATCTGCAACTTCCTGTAATCTCTCTTGTAATTCTTCAACACTCATTTCAGAACTATCTGCATCATTCCATAGAGTTTCTAAAGCATGTTTAACTCCATCTTCTGGATAAAAAACTCCATCTTGACGAAAGTTACTAAATAAAGCGCCCTTACCATCTTTTTGGGAAGAACCATTTATTGAAATATGATCGACATACCATCCATAAATCTTCCTCTGCATTCGATATCTATCTTTATGACCCCAGCGAGTGGTAAATACCTCAAAAATTAATTCTTTATCCAAATTACAATCACCTTCAGTAGACTTCCAATCTAAACCTTCTCCTATTATTTCTCTATAAAGATCTTCTAGAGAATGATAATGATTGTAATATCCATCAGGATCCATCTCAGGATTTATATCTCTATTTTCTAACATATACTCTTCATAAATAGGCATATACTTCCAATGAAGTTTAACAGCACTATTACGCATTTTTTCTATTTTTTCTTGCCAATCATTTAATCGTTCAAGATTTGAGAGATTTTTATTTAAATATATATAATCTAATTTAAAATCTTCTTCAAGTTTCTCAACATTATTAGATATATTTTCTTGCTTGCTTTTATAATCATCTAACGCATTTATTATTTCATTTTTAATTGTGAATTCATCTTCATTTTTCTCGAAAAGTCTATCACCATAAAAAATTATATCACTTATTTTAAAATATAATGAATTCTGTAATTCTTTTAAAGTAAATGTGTGCTTATCATTGTTTTTAAGATAATGAAATAACTTAATTTTTAAATTTCTAAGTCTATAAGCATTAATCTTTAAATACTCCCTTTTTTTCTCAGTCGCTTTGGTTACAAGAGAGTCATCAATATTAATTTCCCCATCAAATTTAAATTTATCAAAAAAATTGTTTATTTCTTCAGCATACTTCTCAATCAAATTCAATCCCTCCTGGAGAATCAAATTGGTTATTTACATATTTAACATAGCCTTCTAAATCTGGATAAATATTTGCAGAATTAATATTAAAAAGATTATTAAGATCTTTTCTGATACGTTCTTTTACTTCAAAAGGTATAATGAATTCTATTCTCTCTTCAGGCATTACTTGAAATTTAATATCATCTTCACTTTCGTTGTTTGTGATAACATTTTGCTGAAATCTTTTATTAATTTTAAAGATAGTCATAAATAATTCATCTAAGACAAACCTTAATATATCAGAATTTATATCTTTTCCGCGAGAACTTTTTATAGAGGCTTGGTTTAACTTAATTACAATTTTATCTATGATCTTTTTATAATAATCATTATCAAATGAATTTTTCATTTCTTTGATTAATCTGTCACTTTGGTCCATGACCAATTTAATTATTTCATTGATAAAAGAAAACACTTTATTAATATGTAATTTTACTTCTTTATAATCTAAATTATTTTCTTTAACTAATTTTTTAATCATTTCTGATTTATTATTACTCAATTCTTTATTTATTAGGTTATCTTTTATAACATCTAAACTGTCCTCATTTAATAATAAGGTTAAGGAAAATAACCCAGACTGGGATCTAATTCTTTTATTCCTATAAACAGGATTAATAAAATAGAAGTTTTGCTCCACGTTAGAAAAAATATCATATATAAATGCTTCTGTTTTATCATTATCCAAAAGATTATCAAAAGATATGTTATCTGTGTACTTATACTTTAATAAATCTGATAGTTCTTTGTATTGGCTTTCGTTAAAATTATGAATTTTCTTAGGCTTACAGACATTTATATAGCCATCTTTATCAATATTCCCTGAAACTGCAAAAAACAAAGCAGTCATTGGATTTTCAGACCAATCTAAAAGAGGAGTTGGTATTCCATAATGCTGCATTTTCACTAATTCATCAATAAAATCATTCTGTTTATCCAATTCTTTAAGATTATATTTACGAATATTTTTATATAGCTTCTTTTCAATACCTATATTATAATTATCTTTTCTAAAAATACTGGGAATTAAATTCCATTCTTCGGTCTGCCCTCTATAAATAATTTTTTTAGTTGAGTTTTCGCTAAATTGTTCAATTTTATCTAGATAATCTTTATATGAAAGAATTAAATAATAATTATTTAGAATAATTTTAGCAAATCTAGCTAGAATATTATTATGAGACAAGGTTTTTAATTTATTTATGTCATCTGCTATTTTTTTGAAAGTAAAACCTTTTAGAGCATCTCCGATATGGTTAATGATTTTTGTGGGCTCATCATCATTATATTTGCACTTTTTAATGTTATCAATTTTTATATAACCAAAACCTTTATTTTCATTATATTCAGTAGCTAAGTCAGCAGTTAAAAAATTATTAGCTGAATTATTATAAATTATTATTTTATCCCCTTTTTCAACTTCTTTAAAGTCAACCTGATTACGTTTAGGTTTGTATTTTCCATTTTCTTCAAAATGAGAATTTATTTTAACCTCTCCCATTTTATCAGTAATTTCATTGTCCTTATTTTTATATAAAAATACTGCTGACATATATAATCACCTAAATTAAATTTCTAATTATTAATCAAATACTGTTAGATTAAAAAATTTCAATAGCAGCCTTTATAACGTTCATTCCAAGCTTCCATAGCAATTTCAATTGTACCTTCATCTATTAACTGTTCTCCATTTTCGACCTTCAGACAACCAACTAATAATTCATTACTGTTGTTAAATGAAAACATATCTCCATTTTTGGCTAAGTAATTAATTTCATCACAAAATAAAGTTTTCTCATCAGTCAACAAAACATCATGAATACATCCGTCAAAAAGCTTTCCATTCTGCCAATATCCCTGTTTTGTTATTATTTGATCTGGTATATATTCTTTACCCTGCCCATTTCGTTGATAATTTTCAAATTTTCCATCAAAAAGTAAATAACCTTCATTATCAAATATTTTAGCCCAACCAACAGCTATCCCTTTTTCGTCAATAACTGCATCACAGATTAATTTATTCTGGTCATATAAAATAATCTTTTCATTATCTTTTTTTAACAGCAAATTCTTGTCTTGATCAAAAATCTTATCTTTACTATATATTTTAGATTTATTTTTAGGAGCTAAAGCATTATATAATTTTATTGTTTCTTCGTTAAAAAGTTCCTTAATGGATTTAACTTTCCCTAAATGATAAGGATAAATGGAATAGGCTGGAATAGCAACTAATTCAATAAGCTGCTTAGCATATTCTTTATTAACCGAAGAACCATATAGTTCTTCAGCTTTAAAAGTTTCTTTACACTTATCAAGAATTTTGTTCAGATGTATAAAGGTGTCATCATTTATTGAATTTTCGATTGATTTAACTTTAAAAAAGAATTCTTGATTTAAATCAACAGGAGATAAAAACTGTGCTGACTCTTTTTGAAGGCTTTTAAATGCCTGCGAAAAAGCTTTAGCTAAAATGAAGAGTATATATTCTTTATTCTGAATTAATTGCTGTTCTTTCTCTCTTCTCTCCTGCTCTTTTTCAAATCGAAACAGTGAAATCGCAATGATAGCTGAAACCATAATGCTGATAATTGAAAGATACAAGCTGAGATAACTATTTAGTTGTATTTCTGCAAAAAATTCTCTCCCCAAATTGAAAGAAAGAAGTGAAAATATTTCAGGAAGATAATTCATCACAGAAAAAAGCAGTGGGATTAGCAGAACGGGAAATATTATTATTAAAATTGCTGTTAAAATAATTTTTAGAAACAAAAAACCACCCTTTATTATTTTTCGCCAACTATAATTTTCCCCGGTTAACCCGCGCTTCTAATGTATTATCAAATTTCAATCAGGTGACATGAAAAACAATGCTCCCATTAAGGTTATCACTATGGTCAAAATACCAATCATACTTAAACTTTTTGAATTTAGCCCTAGCTTCAGAAACAGACAGCTCCGAAGTATTAATATAAACAGCCAGATAATCAAAATCCTCAATCTCAGGATCAGACTTTTTAACCATAGTAAGATTCATACTGTCAGCAAAAATCCCATCGATTTTTTCAACTGCTTTTAATAAGAAAGCTAGTAAATCACCTTTATTCTTTAAATAATCAAAAATCTCACCAGGGTTTTCTAACTGATAACAAGCCTTCAGAAATTCCAGCTGCTTATTATTTATTGTAGAAGACTGAGCAAAACTGTCAGTAAATTTATTTGAACCATTACTCTCATCCAGAGCAAATTTTTTCATAACAGCTTACCTCTTCTCCTTATACTAATTTTGATTTAAACAAAAACTTAGTTTTCCTTTTTGATTTTTCATTATTATAAAGTAAGTATATTTTAAGAATATCAGCTTCATTCAATCCATTTTCAAATTTATCTATTTTAATATTCCCTTTAACAGCTATTCGCTGAACTTCTTTAGGTTTTAATGAAATTATATTTAGCAATTCTTTATTTCTATATTTCTGCATTGGGATACCATTAACTGTAATTTCAGGATCTTCAAACACATAATCTCGCTTATTATGCTTTAAAATTAAGTTAAGGTCTTTGATAGTAGTAAATCTCTCTTTAGAATTATATAAATCAATAACAGCTGTCACCACTAAAGTATTTGCTTCAGAGATAGATTGCTTTTCATCATTAATATATTCTGGGCCTTCTAATCTGATATCCCTATAATTAAGGTTATAATCATATAAATCCATTTTTATTTTACCAAAGTTTTTAGTTGCTTTTTCTAAAAGCACTCCCAGAATAGTTCCAATTATACCAATTATAGGTGTTAGATTATCAATGATTATCCCTCCGGAATATACACCATCCGACCACCAATTGCCAGCCCTTCCTGATCAACAAATTCTTTAATATCCCAGGAGTCATCAATCTCAGCTTTCAGGTCATCACTCAGTTCAAACGCCGACTCACCAATTTCTGTTCCACTAGCAGCAAGTTTACTCAGCCACCAGTCTTTAGATTTAGCCCCACCAAAGCTAGCATAAACTTTATTAAAAGTATCTTCGCTAAAAGAATCACCGGCCTTAATTTCATCAATCAGCCCACTTAAAAGATCCATCGACCGATCATGAAAAAGTTCCCTGCCGCCATCGAAAAGTTCATAAATTTCTGCTGCAAACTCAGGAGTTCTTTTGAAATATAACTTTTCAAAGCCGTGATCAGCCACTAAATCATAATTAACTAGATCACCTGACTGCATTGTATCAATAAAATAGCCTCTCTGCTTATAACAGCGGGTAAAAGGTTGATAGCCAATTGGAAGAACGTCTTTTGCCATTTGCTCTGGATCGGCAGCAACTGAAAGGTTATCTATTCTTTTATATAGAACAGCATGTGAGCCAAAATTATTTTCAGCTATATCTCTTTCACTAACAGGCTGATACTTGCCGTTTCCAGTATATTTACAGCAGGCAAAAAATAATGCCACTGCAAGGTCATCAGTTATATCTAAAAATTGGGTTCTAATTCCATAATGCTGGGCAATAATATAAGAAAATATATCACCAAAATTCCAATACTGATTATGTTTTAATTCAGAAATCATATTTGAAAATGATATTAGCTTTAATTGAGTAATAAAAAATTCTATTATTCGAGCTCCCTCTGTTTTTAGCTCACTTAACTTTCTTCCCAGTGATGATCTGCATTTTGAATCATCTTTCCCCCGGCTGTAATCTTTAACCTCTCCGCGGTAGAAAGTTCTAATAGGATAGTTATTTCCATATTGAACTACTATTCCATGAGGATATCTAACTGTACTGCCATTTGTTAATAAATCAGCATATATGTCTTCTCTGACATTACGTCCTCATGGAAATGGATTTGGATCACCTTCTGAATTCCTCCTGGCAGCAGTTATTTCTTCATTTCTTTCTTTATGTTCTTTCTGGACTGCCATTATTCTTTTTAGTTCATCTAGTTCTATTATTTTTTTAGTCATTTATGGCCTCCAGGAAGGATTAAGAGAATTTAAGCTTCCATTATTATTTTTTTAGCTGTCTCACTGGCAAAATCAATCAATATATCTTTAAATCCAGTTGCTAAGCCTTTACCTACTTTAGTCAGATAATATTTTACTTTTTGACTTGCCAATTTAGTTCGTGGACTATCAGTAATAATGTCATCAATGTTCTTTTTTAAAGCTTCTTTTTCTTCTGGCGAAAGTTCTTCCATGAAATCTACGTATTCCTTAGCAGCCATTATCTTTTCTGTAGTCCATGGATATGGAGAACCACAATTATGACAATAAGATGGGATTTCATAACCTGTAAAGTCAGCTACACGATCGTAATGATATCTACCTTTAATTGCTTCTCCACAATCTGGACATTCCGTTATAGTTTCCTCCCCACATCTGTCACAAAATTTTTGGTTTTTGTGAGGAGAATCTTGATAAGTACTATTAATTAAATGCCCATTAAGACAAATTTGTGCGGTATCCTGCCATCCCATACTATCGCTCCTTACTTCTTAATCTTCGTCTAGTTCAATTATATTTTGAAAATATTCTGCACCATGATTTTCACACCAGTGACTTTCTAATTTATGAGCTTTATCAAAATCAAAAATATCATCATCTGCTAAATCAATTTCTTCCCATAAATAAGCTTTTTCGCCATCAGGACAGCCGCAGGAATATAGAACAAAATCATCTTCTAATTTATTAAAATAGCGATCAGAAACTAATAGTTCAGAATGATTACTTTTACTAGCTAGTTTAGCAGCCATATTAACTGGTTTCCCGGCCCAGACTTCATTTTGTCTATCGGTTCTATCATCATATTTTTTGAGTCCTACTTTCCTAACCAATACAGTTTTTTGATCAATCCCCAGATGACAGCCTATATCTAAATCTGTATTATCTTTTATTTTGGGAACAAAAATATTTTCTGCAAATGTTTTAACATTTATTGCTGAAGCAAAAGCAGTATAAACTTGATCCTGGTTAAACAAGGCAAAAACCCCATCACCTTTTACATCTATATATGGAGCATCTATTTGATGAAATAACTTAACTATAGTATTTGTAAACAATTGATAAGCACCAGCAGTACTTTGATCATGATTTTTAGCGCTTAGTTTTGTTGAGTTTATCATATCTGCATATACACATATTACATCAGGTATCTTGTTCCAGTGGCCTTCATTTTCAATTGGAATATCTTTAGTCTTTGGAATAGAATTAACCTTAGTAATAGATCTTCCATCATTGTAGATTTCTAGCTGCTCATCAATAATTTCATTATATTCAGATGGGATTTGTGTATCATTCATTTTTATCTCCTTTACTTTTGCCATAAAACCAGAGGCCAATAAAGACTAAACCCATGGGAGGTAATATTCCTGTAACAAAAAAATATAACGCCCATTTAAATAATTTATATTTATTATCCGCTATTCTAGAATTAGTTACAATTTGCTCAGCATAATCTTCAGCGTAATCTATGATTTCAAAATCCTTAATTTCTATTTTTTTAGCTAAAAGATCCAAATATTCATTTGGAGTTAACTCTTTGATTACAGAGAAAAACAAAATATTTTTATCTTGACCTATTTTTTTAGAAGAGACTTTATCCTGCTTATCTTTAGATAATACAGGAATAAAAGATAATGAGGAAATCATCATTGATATAATTAAAAAGCTTATAATCCATAAAAAGTAATAGTTTAAAACTTTAAGTGAACTAGATTTTGTAAAAAGGCTAAAAACGCCTATTAATAAAGCACTATCTAATGCTATTAAAGCACCATTCTTACTTTCAGCAAATTTTAGCCACTGGTTTGTATGATTATATGCTTTTTCTAATTCATCAATGAGTTTATTCATGATTACACCTTATCTGCATAAAGTTAATTTATTACTTTTAATATAAAAAATCTGTGATATGCATTTTCAAATAGTTCATAAGTCTTTTCTAATTTCAATCCATTAACATTATTTATTATATCTTTTATCTTTCCCAAAGAATAGTTTCTTTTACCTATTTCCCAATAATGTTCCCCATCAAATTTATGTTCAAGCTTTTTCAACCTAGGAATTGGAATCAAAAATTTAATCTCACCAATTTTAGGTATTTGAATTAAGAATCTATATTTTCGTGATGCATCTGGAATAGAAAGTATCACTCTTCTTTTCGCAACTCGATTAATTTCTTTTAAAGCAACTCTAAATTGATTAAATGGTATATGCTCCAAAACTTCGCAACATAGAACACAATCAAAAGAATTGTCCTCAAAAGGAATATCTGTGACAGATCCTACTTTATCAGGTTCTAAATCAGGATCTATATCCATAGTTTTTATATTATAATTATGTTTTTTCAAATAATCAGAAACAAATTTGTTCCCAATTCCAATTTCTAATATTGATTCAGGATTACATTTTTTTACCTCTTCAATTTGCTGCCAATAACTAATAATTCTATTTTTTGAATCATATTTTTTATTAAAATAATGATTTTTTTCTACTTGTTTTTTATTTGACATTGTCTAACACCCACTTTACTAAAGAGAAAGGACCTTTATCTTTAAATTTATAAAAAACATAAATTGATATAAAATATATTATCATTCCAAATAATATTATACTTATTAGTGAAAAAATTGTATTAGCTAAATTTAAATATAGCAAAAGCACTAAAGATGCCATGATTAATGTTGAAACAAATGGAACTTTACTCACTATTAATATTTCTTTAATTGTTAAAAATATATTTTCTTTTAACATTTTAAAAAGTGGTACCATTGTACTTGCTAAAGCTAACCCAGAAGCTATAGAGGCACCTTCAAGACCATAATAGTAAGTTAATGGGAATATTCCAATAGTTAAAATAATAAAACGCCATTTGTTCAAAATAAAATCTCCTTTAGGAAAACCAATAGCTTTAAATACCGAAGCTCCAGTGGCAGCAATTGTTCTAAAAATTCCACCAACAGCTAAGATCTGAAAAGCATATACCATAGGTAACCAATCTTCACCTAAAACTATTTTTATACCTAGAGGAGCTAAAATAATCATACCTGCAACCATTGGAAAAGCAATTGTAATTATTAATTCAAAAGTCATTTTATAGATTCTCTTTAATTTATTTTTGTTTTCTTGAACTTTAGAGTATAAAGGAAATGTAACTTTACTTATAACATGAGTAATCTCTGTGGCAGTAATATTTGACATTTGAAAGGCCATTTGAAAAAAACCTAAAGCCCCAGCACCTAATAAGCGACCTACAGTTAAATCATCCAAATGTAGAGCAGTGAAAGTTATTATACTAGCAGCTAATTGCCATTTGCCAAACTCAAACATCTCTTTTGCTTTGTTTAAATCAAAATTCAATTTTGGTCTGAAAGGATGTAATATAAAAGAAACAACAAATCTCACAAAATGACCAACTAAAATCCCAATAACTAAAGCCCAAACATTTCTCAAAATAAAAGCTGCTGGAATACCAACTAATAGATCAAAAAAAGTCCCGCTTAATCTATATATAAATCTTTTTTTAAAATCTAATTCTTTTTGAAATAATACCACACCAATACTTTTTAAACTTTTAAAAATTTCAGCCAATGACAAAACTCTTAAAATTGGTATAGCTAATTTTTCATCGAAAAAATTAGCTATAACTGGAGCAAAAATAAATAAAATAACTGCTAATATTAATCCTCTTATAACCTGAATAATCCAGGCAGTATCTAAATAATCATCTATATTATCCTGATTATGTATTAAAGCTGCATCAAATCCTGTTTTAGTAAAAGCTTCCATGCTTGACATCATTAAAAGAGCAATTCCAAATAAACCAAAATCATCAGGTGCTAATAGCCTAGCTAATATAATTTTTCGTATTGTATGTAATCCTTTATCCAAAAAACGAAGTGAAAACATCCACTTCCCACTACTGAATGCCTTTTTAGATAAGGTATTTTGATTTTCACTCACAGTATCATTATCCTTCTTTTTGATTATTTAATGTTTAAAACTTTAACTTTATTAACTTGTTCCCATGGCAACTCAATATCTTTTCTACCAAAATGACCATAAGCAGCAGTGTTTTTATATATCGGTCTTCTTAAATCAAAATTTTCTATAATCTTACCTGGTCTTAAATCAAAGTTTTCTTTTATTAATTCTTCTATTTTTTCTTCCTCGATTTTGTTTGTACCAAAAGTATCAACACTAACACTTACTGGATTAGCAACCCCAATAGCATAAGAAATCTGCACTTCACATTTATCAGCTAATTCAGCAGCAACAATATTTTTAGCAACATAACGAGCCGCATAAGAACCAGATCTATCTACTTTAGTACAGTCCTTGCCAGAAAAAGCTCCACCACCATGTCTACCAGGTCCACCATAAGTATCAACAATGATTTTTCTACCGGTTAAACCAGCATCAGCATGAGGTCCACCTAAAACAAATCGGCCAGATGGATTAATTAAAATTTTAGTATCTGCATCTAGATATTCTTCTGGAATTATTTTTTTTATTAGTTTTTCTGTTAAATCTTCTTTAATAGTTTCCTGACTTACATCTTCAGTATGCTGAGTAGAAACTAAAACAGTATCTATTCTATGTGGTTTATCTTCTATATATTCTACAGTTACTTGACTTTTACCATCAGGCCTTAGATATTCTAAAACATTATCTTTTCTTAATTTAGTTAAATTATAAGTGAGCTGATGAGCAAGAGAAATTGGTAAGGGCATTAGTTCTTCTGTCTCATTACAGGCATAACCATACATTAAACCCTGATCTCCTGCACCAAGTACTTCCTCTTCCATACCTTTATCTCTTATTTCTAAAGCTTCATTAACTCCTGCTGCAATATCTGGTGATTGTTCATCTATAGTTGTCATTACAGCACAGGTGCTGTAATCCATACCACTTTTTGCATCATCATAACCAATTTCTTTAATTGTATCTCTTACAATAGAAGATATATCTACATAAGCATCTGTGCTTATCTCTCCTGTTACCATAACATAACCTGTAGAAATTAAAGTTTCACAGGCAACTCTTCCCATTGGATCCTTTTCCATAATTGCATCTAAAATCGCATCTGATATTTGATCACATACTTTATCAGGATGGCCTTCTGTTACTGATTCTGATGTTACAAGTTTTTTTCTTGGCATTCAATTCTCTCCTTAATAAAAATTATACTTTTATTTTACATTTCCCAACTATCTATGTAGTCTTCCTGCTCCTCTGTCAGCTGATCAATTTCTATTCCTAAAGACTTAAGCTTGTATTCTGATACCATTTTATCAATATCATCCGGTATATTATAGACCTGGGCATCAAGGTTTGGATTATTATTTAAATAAAGTAGTGAAGAAAGCTGCAGAGCAAAGGTCATATCCATGATTTCAGCCGGATGTCCATCTGCTGCTGCCAGGTTAACGAGTCTGCCATCTGCAAGCAGATAGATTTTGCGCCCGTCTTCCATTTCAAACTTTCTAATATTTTCTCTGGCCTCACTCACCTCTGCTGCCAGCTTATTTAAGGCAGGCTTTGAAACTTCAACATCAAAGTGGCCTGCATTGGATAAAATCGCTCCATCCTTCATTACCTTCAGGTCCTCTTCGTCAATTACATCCTTACAGCCGGTAACTGTAATAAAGAAGTCTCCTTTTTTGGCTGCCTCCCGCATCGGCATTACTTCAAAGCCATCCATCCAGGCCTCACTGGCCTTAATTGGATCGATCTCAGTTACAATTACTCTGGCCCCAAGTCCTTTGGCCCGCATGGCAACTCCTTTTCCACACCAGCCGTATCCGGCCACTACTGCTGTTTTACCGGCAACTACTAAGTTGGTGGTTCTCATTATTCCATCCCAGACAGACTGACCGGTTCCATAGCGGTTATCAAAAAGGGATTTAGATTTAGCATCATTGACTGCCATCATTGGAAAAGCAAGAGTATCATCACCCTCCATTGCTTCCAGACGGTGGATACCTGTGGTAGTTTCTTCTGCTCCCCCAATAATATTTTCTAAAAGCTCTTTTCTTTCAGTATGAAGGGCCTCAACCATATCTCCACCATCATCGATAATTAAATCCGGCTCAATATTTAAAACTTTATTTAAATGCTCATTATACTCTTCCGGTGTGGAGCCATACCAGCTGTGAACCATAACCCCGTGGGCTGCCAGTCCTGCGGCAACATCATCCTGGGTGGAAAGCGGATTACTGCCTGCAATCGCTACATCTGCGCCCAGCTGACTAATTACATAAGCCATATAGGCTGTTTTTGCCTCTAAGTGCAGACAAATTGCTACATTTTTGCCTGCCAGAGGCTGTGAATCCTTATGTCCTTTTAAAATTTCATTTAAAATATCCATTTTATCAGCTACCCACTGGATTTTTTGCCAGCCTTCTTCAGCTAATTCTGCATTTCTAAGTGTTGATTTCTCTATCATTTATTACACTCTCCGGTTATAAAATTTTTAGATATAAAAAAATCCGCCCTAATGACGGTTGTATATTTTTCAAAATAATATACCATATTTAACTTAAACTTTCTTGCCAACCAACATTATAATGATTGATTTATATTTAATTATTAGTCAGCTAATTAAAATAAAAAAATAGTTTTTCATATATAAACTCATTCCCTAAATTCATATACAAAAACTATATATTCTCTATCTATTATTTTGTTTTTACTTGCCCACCTCAACACAGTGTCCACTTTGTTGAGATCAAAGTGTATTGCTAAAAAAATAACCTAATCCTTGAACTTATATCATAGTTTTTTAAACCTCTAACTCAGTTCATCTTAACCATATGA
>Ga0163227_100167_pt1 | contig 20921 bp, 18 predicted proteins | sample MSEWel2016_09_14_2_FD_113148 | JGI IMG/M metagenome (GOLD analysis project Ga0163227, IMG submission 113148) | Subsurface microbial communities from deep shales in West Virginia, USA - MSEEL Well Study Marcellus 5H_2016_09_14 ...
ATACTTAACTACCTTTTCAAAAGTTATCGGGGGAGTTGAATAAGTCACCAGATCAAATTCTATATTTTTAAAATATTTTTTTGCAGCCCACAAATACTGCCATTCTATCAAAAGTGTTGAAATTCCTTTTTCAATAAAATTACATTTAGTTATGTTTAAGATTTTTACTCTTAAGCTGTGAATATTTCCTTCTTCATATAATTCAGTTGGTAGATTCATTCTTCTTTCTCGAGGAGAAACAACATATACCTGATGACCTTTATTAGCCAATTCTCTAACAAGGTCGGTATAAATTCCCCTTTTATTTAAATTCTCCATTTTAGAAAGAGTTAAAAATAATATATTCAAATTAATAACCTCTTTTGATTTATAATATTTATCTATTATAATTTGTCCTTAATTTTTTTAATAGTATTCTTATATTTCTTTTGTCTCCAAAATCCTCGTGACGGATGTGGAACACCCCAAATTGTATTTAAATTATCAATTTTATTTTGTTCAAAAAATTTACCTAAAAATGATTGGGCAAAATTTCCACACGGAATTATTAAATTTATATTATATTCGTTGTTTAATTTTTTTAATCGCTTCTCAAAATCATCGTAACTTATCTTTTTTAATTTATTGGTAAAATCATTTCCGTGTTTAGTATAAATTGAACTTTTATCTTTAGTAATTGCTTTTTTAATGAAGTTTAACAAACTTAGATCTTCTAATAATTCAATATCTTCATCTTCATAGATTGACAATTGTAAAGGTAATTGAGATACATTCATAATTCCAATATTTTTAGTTAAATTAATATTCATTTCTTCTCTCATATATTCCATATATTTAATTATAAATCCAAATGGAATGTCTCCCCTGTTAAAAAGTATATTACTCATTTCTCTGCCACTCTTACCAGCTGCTGGATATTGATATTTAACTTCATCTGTATGAGGAGACTCCAGGATAAAAAGCGTTTCAACATCTTCACCAGAATATAAATCCTCTACAATGAATTTTTCTAGTTTTTTAGAGTCTTCAGAACTCCAGTGCTCGACTCTATTTTCCATTAAAGATAAAATATTACCCATTACTTATCAGCCCTTACTTCTATGACTTCCTCCAAATAACATCATCAATGATTTTTGCATAACTCTGGATTAGTTTTACTACCTTAACTGAAACATTATCATCCTGATAATCATCAGCTAAATAAGTTTTTTCATTATTCTTTTTCATGTTTCTGCTTAAGTCAACAGCCTGAACTATATCCTTTTCAGTTATCCCACCAATTACAACTGTACCTTTATCCAAAACTTCCGGTCTTTCTGTAGATGTTCTAATTAAAACTCCTGGAAAACCTAAAATTGCTGATTCTTCAGAAAGTGTTCCACTATCAGATAAAGTACAGAAAGAATTTAACTGCAGCTTATTATAATCAAAGAAACCAAAAGGTTTAAGCTGTTTAACTAAAGGGTGAAATTTAAAACCTCTTTCTTCAATTCTTTTTTTGCTTCTTGGATGAGTTGAATAAACAATCGGCATCTGATATTTTTCTGCAATATCATTTAAGGCATTCATCAATGATAAAAAATTTTCTTCATTATCTACATTTTCTTCTCGGTGAGCAGAAACAAGAAAATAATTATCTTTTTCAAGATCTAGTTCTTCTAATACATTACTATTTTCTATTTTTTCTTTATGTTTTTTTATTACTTCAGTCATTGGAGACCCGGTTACAAAAATATGTTCTTTTCTAATCCCTTCTGACAAAAGATATCTGCGGCTGTGTTCTGTATAGGGTAGATTAATATCTGAAATATGATCTACAATTTTTCTATTAATTTCTTCAGGCACATTCTGATCAAAACATCTATTACCAGCTTCCATATGAAAAATTGGTATCTTTAATCTTTTAGCTGCTATAGAGCAGAGAGCTGAGTTTGTATCACCCAAGATTAAAAGAGCATCCGGCATTTCTTCAGCTAAAAGCTGATAGGATTTTGAGATTATATTCCCTATAGTATCTCCTAAATGATCTCCTACAGCTTCTAAAAAATGATCCGGTTCTCTTATACCGAGTTCTTCAAAAAAGACCTCATTTAACTCATAATCATAATTCTGACCTGTATGTACTAAGTGATGATTAAAATATCTATCACAGGCCTTTATAACCTCAGATAAGCGTATTATCTCAGGCCTAGTTCCTATAATAGTCATTACTTTTAACTTTTCCATTTAATTAAACCTCCAAAAAGTATGTATCATGATTATCTGGATCATAACATTCATTTGCCCACATTACTGTTACCATATTTGTATCACCAGTGTTTTCGATATTGTGGGTATAACCTGTTGGGATATCTACTACTTCTAATTTATCTCCACTTACCGCATATTCTATTACTTCCTCAGAATAAATATCTCTGAATCTGATTATTCCCTGCCCGCTAACTACTAAAAACTTTTCATTTTTGGTATGGTGCCAGTGGTTACCTTTAGTTATACCTGGTTTGGATACATTAATAGAAACCTGACCACTATCTTCTGTTCTCAGCATTTCTGTAAAAGAACCTCTTTCATCCTGATGCATTGTTAAATCATAAGAAAAGTTATCTTCGGGCAGATAACTTAAATACATACTGTATAATTTTTTAGTAAATTCATCTCCCATATCAGGTAAGTAAAGATTTTCTCTGCTTTCTTTAAAGCTTTTTATTAATTCTGCTAATTTACCAAGTTTAACATTATGAGTTACTGGTACTTTGCAGTATTTATCTTCTTTAACTACTTGATCATCTAAAGCATTAATAAACTGATCTACTACATCATCAATATAAGCTAAGGTTAATTCTACTTCCGGATCATGGACTTCAATTTCTAAATCATTAGCTATATTATGACAGAAAGTAGCTACTACTGAATTATAGTTTGGTCTTGACCATTTACCAAAAAGATTTGGCAGTCGATAAACATAAACTTCTGCTCCTGTTTCTCTGCCATAGTCAAAGATAACTTCTTCCCCTGCTTTTTTACTTCTACCATAGGGATTATCTAATTCAGCCTGAATGGAAGAAGTAATTAAAACTGGCGCCTGATTATTATGTTTTTTTAATAGATTTAAAACTTTAGAAGTAAAGCCATAATTACCTTTCATAAATTCTTCATCATTTTCTGGGCGGTTAACACCGGCCAGATGATAAACAAAATCACATTCTTTAGTATATTTATCTAATAGTTTTTCATTCGTTTCTCTATCATAACAAAATATATCTTCATAACCTCTATTTTTTAATTCAGCTCTTAGATTTTTACCGACAAAACCTTCTGAACCTGTTACTAATATCTTCATTAAAGATCAACCTTCCTTTATTCAGGCCAATTATTTAATTCATCTTGTACATAATCAAGTTCCAATAATTTCTCTTTTACTTCTTCTACAGTTAATCTTTTTGTATTGTGAGAATTATATTCTCGATTACCGGATAGTTCTTCTTCTCCTTCTACAAAATATTTATCATAATTTAAATCTCTGGTATCAGCTGGTACTCTAAAAAATCCGCCCAGATCTTCTGCTACTAAATATTCTTCTTTTGTAAGTAGGGTTTCAAATAATTTTTCTCCATGTCTGGTACCAATTATTTTAATTTCATTATCAGCATTAAATAACTCCTTAATTGCCTGAGCTAGATCTCCAATTGTACAAGCTGGAGCTTTCTGCACCATTATATCTCCTGCTTCAGCATTCTCATAAGCAAAAAGTACTAATTCAACTGCTTCTTCCAGTTTCATTAAAAATCTTGTCATATCTGGATTAGTTACAGTAATTGGATCCCCAGCTTTTATCTGTTTGATAAATAGAGGAATGACTGAACCTCGAGAAGCCATTACATTACCATAACGAGTACCACAAATAACTGTTTCTTCTGTAGATAACTTCTGTGATTTAGCAACAAACACTTTTTCCATCATAGCTTTAGAAATTCCCATAGCATTAATCGGATAAGCTGCTTTATCAGTTGATAAGCAGATAACTTTTTCAACTCCACTCTCTACAGCAGCATTAAGTACATTATTGGCACCCAAAATATTTGTTTTAACAGCTTCTACTGGAAAGAATTCACAGGAAGGAACCTGTTTTAAAGCTGCAGCATGAAAAATATAATCAACTCCGTGCATTGCATCTCTTAAACTGTTTTCATCTCTTACATTCCCAATAAAAAACTTTATTTTATCATTTTTATATTTTTTACGCATATCATTCTGTTTTTTCTCATCACGAGAAAAAATTCGTATTTCTCCAACATCTGTATCTAAAAATCTCTTTAAAACTGCATTACCAAATGAACCTGTACCACCTGTTATTAATAGTGTTTTGTTTTTGAACATTAATAATCAATCCTTATTTAAAATTATAATAAAAATTTATCTTAAAGCTTTATTAAACAGCTCTTTATTTTGCTTGAGTGCAACATTATCTTCAATGATTTCCCGGCCATACTTAAAAGTATCTTTTTTTAGTTTGTTTATCTCTTCATTGTTCATATTAATACATTTTTGAATTTTATCTCTAAATTTATTTTCTTTTTCTAGTGATAAATTCCAACCAGCATTATTTTCTTGTAAATCTTGCCAAGGGGTACTATTACTAATTAATACTGGACATCCTGACATTAAAGATTCAATAATTACATGCCCGTAATTTTCCCCAAAAGTAGGAAATAAAAATAAATCATGTTTACTCATTTCATTTTGTACTTTTTCATGTTCTATACTACCTCTATATTCTACGTTAACATTATTAGATAACTCAGCAATTATATTCTTACACTTATTCCAATATTTTTGATCACTTACTGGACCATATATATTAAATTTTATATTTCCTTCCAATTGATCTAGTATCTTCAGTGCTCCATGTAGATTTTTCTTAGATGAAATTCTCGATAAAAATATAATTTTAATTTCACCCGGTTTTTTACTAGATTCCCTTATTTTTTTTATTTTTGGCACTGATGGCAAATTAATAGCCTCATGAACTTTTACATCTTTTTTAAATTCTCTACGGATATCCGTACTCTCATAATTACTTGAAGATTGCCAGAGAACATTTCTATACAAATTAAACAATTTTGCTAATTTAATATATAATTTTTTTTTCTTTTTTTTAATTTTCATTGCACCTTTTGAAAATTCACCACGAGGTGCAATAATAAATGGGTTGTTTTTAATAAATTTTAATTTTTTTAAAAGCAAAGGATAAATCGTGTACTGAAAAGAAAAAAAACTATTTAAATACATTAAATCATAGTCAATAGAGTTTATTGCTTTTCTCATAGTTTTTAATTTGTTTTTTTGAGTTAAATAAAAAACTTTTGCTCCCTTAACTTCATTCCAATCACTTACATTTATATTTTTATAAGAATTTGAATCCCCCAAGTCTCTATCTCTAGTTATAATATAAAAGTCAAATTTATCTTTTAAATAATAAACTAAATTAGATATACTTCTTATTGGCCCTCCAGCTTTATGACCAGGAAGGTAATATGGTACTAAAATTAAAATTTTCTTCTTTTTTTTAAACATATAAACACTCCAAATCATATTTAAAGATTCAAATTAAAATCCATTTATCTTATCAGAAAAAATTTATTATTTAAACTAATTTTTTTAATATATTTTCTAAAATTCTGTCACTAGCATTTCCGTCTCCATAAGGATTAGAAGCTTGTGACATCTTAATATAATCCTGATCATCATTTAATAATTCATTGGCTGTCTTGTAGATAGTTTCTTTATCTGTACCAACTTTTTGTACAGTTCCAGCATTAACAGCTTCCGGTCTTTCAGTAGTATCTCTCAGAACTAGTACAGGTTTACCTAATGAAGGTGCTTCTTCTTGGATTCCACCTGAATCTGTTAAGATTAAATATGATTTATTCATCAAATTAATAAAAGGCTCGTAATCAAGTGGCTCAATTAAATGTACTCGAGCTGCATCTTCAAACTTTTCAGCAGACAGTTCTCTGATTACTGGATTTAAATGGACTGGAAAAACAACCTCAGCTTCATCATTTTCTTTTAAGACATCATTGATAGCATCAAATATATTCTCCATTGGCTTACCCAAATTTTCTCTGCGGTGAGCTGTTAATAAAATGACCTTTTTATTTTCAAAATCAATGCTTTTTAATAATTCATCTTCAAACTGATAATTATCATCTACAATATCTAATAAAGCATCAATGACTGTATTTCCTGTCACAGTTATTTTTTCTGAATCTACATTTTCTTTTAAGAGATTTTCTTTTGCTAATTCAGTTGGAGCAAAGTGTAGATCTGCAATAACTCCGGTGAGATGCCTGTTTATTTCTTCAGGGAAAGGAGAATATTTGTTGTGGGTTCTTAGGCCTGCTTCAATATGCCCCACCTTTATCTGCTGATATAAGGCTCCTAGAGAGGAAACAAAGGTCGTTGAAGTATCTCCGTGAACTAATACTAGATCTGGATTTTCTTTTTCATATACTTCTTTAATACCCATTAATACCCTGGCAGCTACTCCACTTAAAGTCTGTTGATCCTGCATAATATCTAAATCATAATCAGGTATGATCTCAAATAATTCTAAAACCTGATCCAGCATTTCTCTGTGCTGTGCTGTTACTGTTACAATTGTTTCTATATCTTCTTTTTTTTCTAAGGCTTTAACTACTGGTGCCATTTTTATTGCTTCTGGTCTGGTACCAAAAACAGTCATTACTTTAAACATTATTAACCTCCATTATAATAATAAATATTTATTCAGTTTATCTACCTTTCTTTACTGCTAAATCAACATATTATTTATATTAGCATATTTTATATATTTTTAATTTTAACATTTAAAAGTAAAATTTCATAAAAATATATCTTTAGTATTCATTATAATGAACTTAATATAATAATATCAGTATCTAGCAACAGGTTAAGTTTTATTTTCCTTAGGAAAACTTTAATTAACTTTACTGAACATAGAATTAAGTACTTATGTAACTCATTTTATTTCAGAGAATAAGTTGTTCAAAAAATTTTATGCAAACTAGAATTAGTATGAATTTATCTTGAATTTAGTATGAAATATCACAATTTAAAGCTGACCAAATACTAGTTATATAAATAATTAATATAAAGTTATATCCATTAATATAAGATCCATAAAAAAACATAGTAAAAATCAAAACTGAAGATAAAATATAGGCTTCAATATTTTTTTGTTTTACTGAATAAAATATTAAATTAAGAAAAAACAAAATAAAGAAGATCCCGAAAATACCATCTCTAGCTAAAATATAAGTTAATTTAGATTCTGATCCGGCTAAAGGATTTTCATATAATTCTCTTATATTAAAAGCTCCTTTTCCGAACAAAATATTATTTTTAAAGATCTGAAGATGATTCTTCCATAACCAAAACCTTCCATATTGAAAATTATTATTTTGTATATTCAAAAAACTTTTAAACATAGGTGTTTGATTAATGATGGAAATTTGCGGAATTATTATTGTTGTAATTACAATTATAAAAATAAATACAATCGGTAATAAAGTGTAAATCAAGTTTTTATTAAAATTTATTTTAACTATTGTAATTAAGAATATAAATATTAAACTAATTAAAATTGTTTTACTTCCAGAGAAAATCATAAAGTAGAATGCTAATATTATAATAAACAAATTAAATTTATTTTTCTTTTCTAAATAATAGTTTTTAATAAAAACTAGTAAAGCAAATGCTCCAGTACTAGCTACATCTCCCCAAAACAAGGAAACTCTCCAACTTCTAGCTACTTTATAACCTTGAAAAGGTGTAATACCATAATTTCCAAGTTTTAAATAATAACCAATAAAACTAAGAATAATTGAAATAATAAATAAATTATTTATGAATTTAACATCAATCTTACATGATTTGCAATTAAATATATAATAAATAACAAAAAATAATTGAGAAATATTAAAAATTGAATTAAAATCAATTTTTAATATACTAAACAGAAAAATTATAATAAAATGTATATATATATAAATTGTAATTTTTTTTTGTTTATTATTTAAAAAATATTTTAAACTCAAGATAAAAACTAAGAACAACGGAATAATTGTCATTAAATAAATCACCTTAGGGCTTATAAAAGAAGGGATTTTTCTTATATATTTTAAAGTGAAGTAATAAACTATAAAAATTTTGATTAAATTAAATTTCATTAATTATCATTTCCTTAATTTAAAGTTAAATAAATCTAAAAACTAATTAAACTTCTTTTTATTTCAAATGCTTTTAGCTTTACAGTTTTTTTCTTCACATTGTAATTGTATAATCTAAAAATTTAAGTATTTTTTAAGATTTTTAGATTTAAATCATCTATATTTTTAAAAAAAGAATCTTGATATTCCACCAAATATTTACTGTTATAAGGAAGGTTTAAATTAGTTTCTTCATTATCTAAGATATAACCTTCTAATCCTAAATGCCACCTATCAAATATAATTGTAGATGATAAAGATATGCCTATTTTACAATTATAGATATCTTTGATAGAATCATTTTTGCTCAAATCAATATCTATATCAGCCTTTTTAACTTTATTGTAATAAGGAGGGACAATATTATAATTATTATATAGAAACCTTTCATAAGGATGTAAATATATTTTAACTTTTATATCTTTATAATTTTTCAGTTTTATCATTTCTTCTATTATTTCTAGATAAAATTTGTAATAAATATTATTATATGTTTTTTTATTTTTTATTTTTTTTATGTTTTGAATTCTATATATTCCATTTCTAGCCCAAAACCCTTGACTATATAAACCAATATCATATATTGGTTTTTTTCCTTCTAGATTTGAATAAATATGAATTTCTTCCAAACCCCACAATTTAAATGACTTTATTTTAAACCAATTATTATTAATATAGTGCATTAATTCTTTCTTCTGATAAGATGAACATAAAATCAAATTGCATTTCTCTAAAAATGTATATCTATGACTATAAAGAGGTATATTTGAAGAGATAATAAATATTTCTAATCCATCATCTTTTAATTTCTCAAAAACATTAATAGAAAAATAAATTGATAACAGTTCTAATCTAAAAAAATAAATTTCTTTTATATCATCTTTTAGCAATGTTAGTTTAATTATTAAATTCATAGACTCAGCTAAACTAGAATAACTTATAGTGGTTTTATCAAAAAAAGAATAAACTGCTGCACTTATAAATATAAACCATATTATCATTCCTCTACTAATATTTCTAATATTAATATTTAAATAAGGATAAGATAATTCTCTAGCAATTAAAATTTCTAAATTGTCTTTTGGTTTCTTTTCTTTGTTTAGGAAATAATGCACATAATTTTTCCTTTTTCTTTTAATTTCTTTTTCATTGCCAACTATTATCTTTTTTGAATTGATTTTTTGTAGATTAAAAAACGAAATAATCGGATATATTAGTACTTTAATTAAAAATTTCAACCTATCTTTCAAAATTTGAGATTTCTCTATTTTGATAGCTCTTAAAATAAGTGCTTTCAAATTTTTTTTTTTGTCAATTTATTATTCAAAAATAATATAGTTTTCATTTGCTCTCTCCTATTAATTACAATATAATTTACATTTTTTTATTTTTATTGATATACTAAATATTTTTCAATATACTATCTAACTTTTCCATTCTGTATTCCATTTCCCAAGAATCTCTATCAGAAAGAATATTTGATTTATACTCTTTTAATATTTGAGGATAGTTAATTATCCTTTCTAAATATTTAGCGACACCTATATGGTTATTAAAATATAGTGCCTTACCATATTTGTTTTTATTTATTATATCCATAGCAGATGAACTAGGAAGTAAACCAAGCATTGGTATACCTAAAGATATATAATCATATATCTTTGAAGGCATAGCAATTCTAGCATAATAATCGTTTCCTAATGATACTAAACCTAAATCAGCATTTTCAACAATATATTCTATAAATTCATTATTAGACATATATGGTAATAATGTTACTGTCTTTTTACCTAACTCTGATTTAGTGAAATTAACAATAGGTTTATAATTTCTCCAATTACCTATATAAGTTACTTCAATTTTATCAATATATTTTTCTTCTAAAAATTTTAATGAATTTAAAATTAATTCTGGTTTTCTAAGATAACTTTCAAAACTACCTCCATAAACAATATTAATTTTCTTGGAATTAGTGAGCTTCAGATTAGATGATTTTTTTTTGTTCTGAGAAAATCCAAAGTAAATCTCTGTTATTTTAGATTTCAAAAAAGAATACTTACTTAATAAAACATTTTTGAGTCCTTCTGACATAGTAACTACATAGTCTACATTTCTTAAATACTTTTCTTCTTTGCTATCTCTTAAAATATAGTAACCCTTATGAGGAATGACTTTTTCATTAATTTTAGTAAAATCTATAGGATCATGATAATTAATAAGATATTTACAATTAATTTTTGATTTGAGTTTATGAGCTAATTTTAAAGTTCCTAATTCTCCTCCTGTGGTAGCTATAAGTATATCATCCGATTTTATTATTTTTTTTAAATAATTAAAAGAATTTTTAACCCAGTTATCTAGATAATCGTCTAAAATACCTGTTCTTTCAAGGAGTTTACCTAATTTAGCAGGAATTTTATTTGGAATCCATACAATTCCCTCTTCACTTCTTTCACTCTTAACCTCTTTATTATATAGACTAAATGGAGTTACAACAATAACCTCCCATCCCATTTTTCTTAAATACTTAACTTGATTACATCTAACTATACCTCCACCGGTTTTACTGCGCCAAGTTCTTGTTAAAAAAAAATCCTGCTCATTATATCCAACTCCCAACTTAAATTTTTACTAATATTGCTAATGTTTTTCAATTGAATATTTAATATAGAACTAAAATCTCTAATCATGGACAAACTTCAACGTTGTTTACTAAATATAGTATATCATTAAATTTTCCTTCAATGAATTATTTCTTTTTAATAATAGTTTGAAGAACAATTATTGATTTTTATAATAATTATAATTTATAGATATTTACTTTTATCCCTAATAATTATTATAAAATATTAAATTAATATCTGCACAATATTCTCAGTAGGAATTATAGCAACAAATTTATTTAATAATAAAAATATAACTTGATATTATAAAAATAATTGATTTAATAAATAACAAAACATAATAATTTGTTATTATATTAATAATTACTAAATATAATAAAAACATGATAATCATTATAATAAAGAAAAACAAAATTCTTTTAAGATCAACAACTTTTTCTTTTAATATAAATTTAGCATTTATATAATGAAAAATAAATAATACTATATAAGAAAACAAAGTCGTATATGCGGCTGCAATATAACCAAATTCCGGTATTAACCAGTAATTCAAACCAATATTAATACTGCCAGCAAATATTGTTGCAAATGAAATCAAAACTGTTTTTTTTCGATAAAAAGTATAATTAGAAAAAATTGTATAAAAAAACACAAAAACATAACTTAATATTATTATCGGCACTAAATCTAAAGCACTATAATATTTTTCGTCGGCTAAAACCATAACTAATTCTTTAGAAAACAATGTCAATGAAATAGCAGTGAAAAATACGTATTTTGAATAGTTAATTGCCATATTATTTATTTTTTTATAATTATTTTTTTTTAAATTTTCATAAAACATTGGGACCCAAGCTTTGTTCATAGCCATAACAACTACATTCATAATCATACCAACATTATAAGCAAAAGAATAAAGACCTGTATCTAAAGAACCAGTCAATTGATTTATAGCAATACGGTCGAAATAAGACAATATAAATCCTGATACTGCATGTGGGATTAAAGGTATACCAAACACTAAAGAATATTTGACATACTTAAATTTAAATTTTGGTTTACCTAACTTTATAAAATAAATAACAGCAACTATAAAAATAATCCCACTAATTACTAAATGACCATATATTTTCCCAAAATAACGCTGCTCAGAAAGCAAATAAATCCAAACGATCGAAAGCAAAAGTATTAATATGCTTTTGCTAACTGACAATAAAGAATATTTACCACTTTGTTTGCTAGTCTGTAAATATGATAAAAATATATTAATAGGAATATTAAAAATAGCAACAACAACCGCAAATATGAAAACTTCAGTTTCTATTTCAATTAGTGAAGAAATTTCATTTTTGAATAAATTGATTAAATATAAAGAAATTATATTAAAAATGAATAAAAATAAAATATTACTACTTATAAATTCACCAAAATTTTTATTTTTTTCATGATAATATCTATTCACTGCACCATGAAAATTTAGCCCTAATAGTATTGCTGAAATAGATATTATAGAGGTGAATATTGATAATATTCCATATTCATCAGGAGTTAACAAACGAGTAAAAATTGGTACTGAAATGAAACCTAATGCTTTTGCAAAAAAAGTAGCAGTTACATAATTTTTAGCATGTTTTACAAATTCAATATTTTCAACACCAATTATTTTTTTAACAAAAATTAAAATATTAGCTTTATTTATTCTCATTTTATTAAACCCGCTTCATAAAACTATTCATCCCAAATAGGATTCTTTAATTCCCAACTACCTAAATCATTTTTTTGGAATAAATCTTCATTGTAAAATTTATCTACAATTTCCCAAAATTCTTTTCTTGAATATCCAGCAAACTCAATAAAATCTTCAACAGTTTTAGGATCAAGATTATGATCATGTTCTTTAACCAATTCAATTGCTTGATCACGAGTTAGCATACCATATCTTATCAATCTAGATGCAAAATCAGTTGTAAATTGATGTCCAAACTTTGGATACTTTAGCCATGGATGAACTAAATATGCTCGGCTATCTATCTGATCGAAATTTTCAATATGATGTGTTCGATCCCATTCATGTGTTAAATCTTTAAACCCATGTTTTTTGGCAATTTCATAATTTTTTAAGCTATTCCATTTAACATAATAACTTAAATATATAGGATTCAAATTAGCTTTTTCAATATCCTCTTTATTAGGTGCTTTTAATAAATTCAAGGACTTTTCATCTATGCCTAAATTAATTAGTTCCTCCCATGGGATTTCTTCAGCAACACCATTATATATTTGATTTATTGCAGATGGGGTTTCTTCTTTTTGATTTCCTCCATACTCATAACTTACATTTTCTCCATATATTATAAAAGGTATATCAAATTTTATAGCCATATGTAAAGGATAAGTATATATTAACCTATCAATATACCAGGTAGGCTTTCCATATTCCTCGAACATATATCTAGTTATCTTTTTTTGGTTTTTTATATTTGGCTTTAAACTAATAATATCGCAACCAAAGGTCTCCGATATGTTTTTAATATTATGTTTTCCCGCTTCAGTCATTGGAAAATTATCTTCTACAGAAATTAATAAAGGATTCATACCTAGTTTTTCCTTCATAATATATGTTTGAAAATGACTATCCTTTCCTCCACTCACAGCAATTATACAATCATAACTATTATCATTATTATTTTTATATTTATTGGTGACTTCCTTTAATTCTTTCCAACGCTTATCCCAATCGATTTGCTTTCTTTTTTCATAATTAACACACGCTTGGCATACTCCATTTTCATTAAAATGAATACCTGGTCTAGTATCAGGCATTACGCATTTTTTGCAATATCTCATTTTTTTATACCCCTTTAAATTAATAGTTTTTACGTAAAATTAAACTTGCTAATTCAAAATCTATAATATCATCCACATCAATAGATTCTTTCTTATCCATTATATAAGCATATGAATTGTTTTCATAGAAATCATTAAACTCTTTATAATAACCAATATTAGCCAAATAAATAGCCCCATTTAATCTATAATATATTGGTAACTCTTGCCTTCTTTTATCTTCTCGTTTATTAATAAAATTATCTAAAGATAATGATTCATCTAAAGTATTACTCCATAAAGGATTATGATCAGTCTCGCAAACACTTATTACTGCATTAGCATTTTTTTCTTTCAATAAAAAATAAGCATCTTTAATATTCTCAGCACTTCGAAGAGGTGAAGTCGGTTGTAATAACATAAAATAATCATATCCATCATTTCGTTTTTCCATTTCACTTATTGCATGTATGATAACATCATTAGTTGTAGATTCATCAGTTGCTAATTTTTCTGGTCTAATAAAAGGAACTTCAGCACCAGCCTTTTTAGCAATTTCAGCATATTTTTGCGAGTCAGTTGAAACAATAACATTAGAAAAAATTTCACTTTTTAAAGCAGCTTCAATAGTATAACTTATCATTGGTTTTCCATTAATTTTTTTGATATTTTTATCCTTTAATCCTTTAGAACCACTTCTTGCTGGAATTATAGCTAAAATTCTATCATCCATATATATCAACCTCATCAATTATTTAAATTCAATCCAATATTCATCTTTAGCCTGCTTATAATCTTCGTGTTGTCCTATATCAAGCCAATATTCATGTATTGGAAAAGTTCCAACATCTTCATTTTCGCTTAATAAAATATCAATCAATTCTGTTATATCATAATATTCATTCTCAGGAATTCTATTTAATAAATCTGGATTTAAAATATAAGCTCCTGCACTGACAAAAAATTTATGATCAGGTTTTTCTTCAAGAGATATTACCTTTTCATTCTCAACTTCTAAAACTCCATAAGGAACTTCATATTTGTATTCTCTTGACGCAATAGTTAACTTGTTGTCCTTATTTAAATGATATCTTAACATACTCTCAAAATTCAACTTTGTTAATAAATCAGCATTCATTAAGAAGAATGGCTCATCAATTTTCTTATCAATTAAACTTAGTGCTCCAGCTGTTCCTAACCGTTTCTCTTCTTCAATATAAGTAATATTAGCGTTATATTTTTCACCATTACCAAAATAATCTCTGATTTTATCAGCTTTATAATTTACTGTAATAATAAAATTATTAAAACCAAAAGATATAAACTGCTCAATAATAGTTTCTAATATTGGCTTATCTCCAACAGGAAGTAATGGTTTAGGTATATCTTCAGTTAAAGGCCTTAAACGTGTCCCTAAGCCGCCTGCCATCAAAACCACATAATTATTTTTGCTTTTATTTTTTAGAATATCATTTATTAACACAATATCTCGAACAATATTATTTTTATCTAAAAGAGGAATCTGATTAATTTCTTTGTTCTTGAAAGTGTTTTTAAGTTCTTCTTTATTTGAATCAATAGATAACGCTGTATAATTTTTATTCATTACTGTATCTACTGAACTCTCTAAATCTTCCCCCTCTAAAATAGCTCTTCTAATATCACCATCTGTGACAGTCCCTAGAAGTTTATTATTATCATCAACAACAAGAGCTATTTGTTTACTACCCTTATCAATAATTTCCAAAGTATTTTTGATTGAAGATGCTGGACTAACCAAAATCTTTTTTATATCTTCCTTCATTATATCACCTTTTTTTTATTATTTCTCCAGGTACTCCTACAACGACTGAATTATCAGGAACATCTTTAATAATAACCGCTCCTGCACCAATCAAACAATTTTTCCCGATATCAATTCCTTCTATCACTCTTGCTCCCAATCCAATATGTGATAAATTACCAACTTTAACATTTCCGGCTAATATACTTCCGGGGGCTAAATGTACATGATCATCTATTTTAGTCCCATGTTCGATTATACTCCCCGTATTAATTATATTATTATTACCAATAATCACATCTGGATTTATATTGACTCCTGAAGAAATTAAGTTAGCAGTACCCAATTTAACATCTTCAGCAATCACTGAATTTTGATCTATTATATTTAAACTTTTATAGCCCAGATCAATAATTATATTAAAAAGTTTTTTTCTAAGTTGATTATCACCAGTACTCCCCAGAGATATAAAAGCATGAGTTGCCTGTTTGTTTTTATAAATTTCATTTAGTTTTTCATCTGTTCCTAAGATCTTTTGACCTTTATAATTTTTAAGAACTGGGTAGTTAAGATCTGTAAAGCCTATAATATTAACATTATCATACTGTTTTAAAATATTTAAAATAACAGAAGCATGACCTCCTGCTCCTAACAATACTGTTTTTTTCATTTATAATACCACCTTCCAATGATATCTAAAAATCTATATCGTTAAATTCTTTTTTTAATATATTATTATTTAGTGGTATTGTTTTTAATTTATCTTTTATTTTTTCACTAGTCCTACCATCTTGATACTTATCATATGGGTTAATCAAATTGAATAGTTGCTTTTTAAACTCTGTTGAAAGAGCTTTTTTTATTGATTTTGTTATCTCAGAAAAACTATTATTTGTATCTATTATATTTTCAGCTTTAACCCTACCTTTTTGTCGATCCCCAATATTAACTACTGGTAATTTAAAACTGGGTGCTTCTGTTATACCACTTGAAGAATTACCAATCATTAAATCAACGTATTTTAATGCCGATAAATATCTTAATTGTCCTAAACTATCAACAAAAATACTTTTATCAGAATTCATATCCACATATTCAGCAATCTTCTGATTAATAATTCTACCACCAGTATCTGCATTTGATTTTGTAAAAATAATATTTAACTCAAATTGATCTAGTGCTAATAATAAATTATTAATATTTTCTTCTGTTGAATTAGTGTCTAAAGTGACTGGATGATATGTTACCAGAGCAGTTTTATGATCAAGTTTAAAACCCAAAGAAGATTCAAGTTCTTTTTTGGACAATAAATCAAGCTTATAGATATTATCTAATCCTGCCATTCCATAATTAAATACTCTTTCGGACTGTTCTCCCATCTGGATAATTCGCTTTTTATATTTTTCTGTTGCTGGAAAATGATAAGTAGCCATTTTAGTTATTGAATGACGTAAAGCCTCATCAATTGCTCCCTGGGTAGTTTCTCCCCCATGAAGATGAACAATAGGTATCTTCATGACCATAGCAACAGAAGCTGCAGAAAATATTTCAAATCTATCACCAAGAACTAATACCACATCAGGTTTTAATTTCTGAAATGTTTCTGCAAAACCAATACACCCTAAACCAATCGCTTTACTAACAGCAATTTCGCTATCAGATGAAAGCAATAACTCAACTTTATCTATAATTTCAAAACCATCTTCTTCAATAGTTTTATATGTAAGACCAAATTCAGGAGATAAATGCATAGCAGTGGCAACTAACTGAAGTTCTAGATTTTCATCATTATTTATTTCTTTTAAAAGCCAGTATAATAGCCCATAATCAGCTCTTGTACCGGTTACTACACAAATTTTACGTTTATCCAATTTTAAAATCCTCCCAGGTCAGTATTTGATCTTTCTTTACATCTCTAATTAATTTCATGTCTTTAATAACATCCATAAATTTAGGTTCAATACCTGTTCCCGGTCTTTTAATATCTATATCTTCAACCTTAATTTTACTACCTTTTTCTAATAATTTATTACTTACTAAACTTTTTCTAACTGTTTTTAAATTTTTCTTCTCATTTTTTGTTGGCTCTTTTATGCCATTACCCAAAGAAGTTTCGATATTCCTAACAGATCGGACCATATTTTTTAATTCTTTAGGATTTAAAGATGCTTTATGGTCTGGACCTTCCATATTTTTATCTAAAGTAAAGTGCTTTTCAATAACTGCTGCTCCTCTTGCTGCAGCTGCAATTGGCACTTCAACTCCAAGAGTATGGTCTGAATATCCTGTTTCAATATTAAAAGCATATTTCATTGTATCCATAGCTATTAAATTTACATTTTCATATTCTGCAGGATAATTACTTACACAATGAAGTAATACTAATTTATCATTTCCTGTATTTAAAATAGTGTCAACGGCTTCACTCACTTCAGTTAAAGTTGACATCCCTGTAGATAAAATAATTGGTTTGTTTTTTTGAGCAATATACTTTAAAAGCGGTAAATTATTAGTATCACTTGAGCCTATTTTATATATATCAACGTTAATTTCTTCTAACAGATCAACAGTATCAAAAGAAAACGGAGTAGACATAAAATTTATATTTTTCTTTTCACAGTATTCTTTTAGAATTATATGTTCTTCTTTTGATAATTCTAATTTTTTTAACATATCATATTGGCTTTCATTTTCATCAGTTGTTTCATTCTGATAATCAGCTTTAGGAGCCCTTTTAGTAGTAAGTTTATCAGTATTAAAAGTCTGAAATTTAACTGCATCAACTCCGGCTTCAACTGCTGCATCAATTAATTTTTTTGCTTTTGAAATATCGCCATTATGATTTACACCTGCTTCTGCTATAATAAAAACAGGATTACCTTTACCAATTTTAATGTTTTTAGTTTCAATCATTATATCCTCCCAACAAAGCTAATTAAGAGTTTAATTATTTTTTAATTCTATAATTTTATTAGCTATATATTCAACTTTATCAAGACCTAAATTCACACTACAGGGTAAATTAATACCTTCCCACCATAGTTTATCTGCAATATTTGTATTTGTGCTATTATATTTTTCATACATTGGCATAGTATGAATTGGTTTAAAAAATGGTCTAGACATTATTCCTTCATCATTTAATTTTTTATATAATTCTTTCGAACTCATACCAAATTTATTTTCATCAATTAAAATGGAATAGAGCCAAAAATTAGTAAAAGCCCAATCTTTATCTGGAGTGACAGTAATTCCATCAACATTTGATAGTAATTCATTATATTTATTTGCTATTTTTCTTTTATTATCAATAAAGGAGTCTATTTGTTCTAATTGTGCTACACCCATTGCTGCCTGGATATTTGTTAGGCGATAATTATACCCAACTTCATGATGAATAAACTGTTCCGGATCATCTTTAGCCTGGGTAGTTAGATATTTAACTTTTTCAGCCCATTCCTGATTATCGGTAACAAGTATACCTCCACCACCAGTAGTTATCAACTTATTTCCATTAAAAGAAAAGCAACCAATATCTCCAATAGCTCCTGTTTTCTTCCCTTTATACTCAGAACCAAGAGATTCAGTTGCATCTTCTATAACTTTAATATCATATTTTCTACAAATTTCTAATATTGGATCCATCTTAGCTGGATGCCCATATAAATGAACAACAACAGCTGCTTTGGGTTTGTTGTCTTCTGCAATTAAATCTTCAATTTTTTCTTCTAATTTTTCTGGATCCATATTATAAGTTTCTCTTTCAGAATCTACAAAAACAGGATCAGCATTACAATATCTTATTGGATTAACTGAAGCTATAAAAGTTAATGTAGGAACTAAAACTTTGTCTCCGGCTTCAACTCCTAAAACTTTTAATGCCATATGTAAAGCAGCAGTACCATTTACTGTTGCTACAGCATAATCAGTTCCAATATAATCCGCAATATCATCTTCAAATTTTTCTACATATTTACCAACCGAAGATACCCAATTAGTATCAAGGCACTCTTTTATATATTCCCATTCATTACCATTTAAAAATGGGATCGATAACGGTATATTGTCCATATTTATCACCTACTAATAATTATATTATTAAACGTTATATATTTCAGGTTTATAGAATTTCATGTTATCGGCAAACCAATCAATAGTTTCTTTTAAACCAGCTTCTAATGTATATTCTGGTTTCCAAGCAGTTAATTTTTTAATTTTACTGTTATCACAATATAATCTATCAACTTCACTTTTATCTGGTCTCACTCGCTGTTCATCTGTGACAATTTTAACATTTTCTCCAGTTAATTTAACAATTAAATCAACAGTATCTCTCATGCTAATTTCAAAATTAGAACCAATATTTGTTATTTCTCCAATTGTATTATCAGACTTAGCCAGTGCTATAAAACCAGCTGCAGTATCTTTTACATAGTTAAAATCTCTAGTTGGAGAAAGATTCCCCAATTTAATTTCTTTTTGTCCATTTAAAATTTGAGTAATTATTGTTGGGATAATTGCACGAGCAGATTGTCTTGGACCATATGTGTTAAATGGTCTGGCTATTGTTACCGGCATCTCAAAACTTCTATGATAGCTTATAGATAGCTGATCAGCACTTATCTTGGAAGCCGAATAAGGAGATTGACCTACCATCGGATGTTCTTCATCAATAGGTACATATTGAGCTGAACCATATGTTTCACTTGTTGAAGTAACTATAACTCTATCTAAATTATGCTGTCTGGCTGATTGTAGCACATTATATGTTCCTTCAACATTTGTTTTTATGTAAGCTAAAGGAGAAACATAAGAATATGGAATACCAATTAAGGCAGCTAAATGAAATATTACATCTACATCACTTGCAGCATCATAAACAGCATCATAATCTCTAATATCTCCTGAATATATTTCAATTTCATCTTTTATTTTAGAGTGTTCAAGCCATCCCCAGTCGTTCTGAAAATTATATTTAACAAAGGCTTTTACTTCACATCCCATTTCTACTAATTTTTCAGTAAGATGTGAACCTATAAAACCTGAGGCACCTGTTACTAAAATCTTTTTATTTGTTAAATCCACTTAATTAAACCTCCTAAAAATCTCTAAGTAAAAAACAAACATAACAAAACATAACAAACTTTTTCATATAACTTTTTCTCCACACATAAAAAAATAGTTTTTTACATCAAAACCTCTCTCGAGATTTAAATATAAAAAACTAATTTATATATATTAATTATATTCACTCTAAACCTTAACACCACTTCAACACACTGTCCACTTTGTTGAGATCAAAGTGTATTGCTAAAAAAATAACCTGATCATGAACTTATATCATAGTTTTTTAAACCTCTACTCAATTCATCTTACTCATATGAAAACCTCGGTTCCAAAGATTTTCATACATATTCA
>Ga0163227_100170_pt1 | contig 20791 bp, 14 predicted proteins | sample MSEWel2016_09_14_2_FD_113148 | JGI IMG/M metagenome (GOLD analysis project Ga0163227, IMG submission 113148) | Subsurface microbial communities from deep shales in West Virginia, USA - MSEEL Well Study Marcellus 5H_2016_09_14 ...
CCTGCCGCGCCGCCACAACGCGGCGCCGTAAATCTTCGCTCAAGCTACGCATCCTTAGCTTCTGACACTAAGAACAACACATGTACAGATTAAACGTCCCAAATTAGAGGGAAAATGCTCTAGCCGGTGGTTGAGCACGCGCAGCGGGCGACACCACCGGTCAGCCGTCCCCCCCACGGAAGCACCTTGAAGAGGTGCCAGCAACGGGCCATGCGCACCCGCCACGGTGGCACGCCCTCCGGGGTGCCCTTTCTACATTGCCCAAAAACAACGATTCAAATGTTCACGTGTTTCTGCTACAATACGGCTCATGGTGCGGCGTGGGGCACAACGGGCGGGGGACGGATTTCGGGGCGTGTGGCTTCAGGCGGCGGTGTGCCGCGAGACGGCGTTGGCGGCGCGCGAAAAACTGTTGCTGATGCTGATCGCCGGGCTGGATGGCGAACGCGGCTGCTTTGCGTCCAACGCCTACCTGGCGGACTGCCTGGGCCTGAGCGCGCGCACGGTGCAGCGCTCGCTGGCGATGTTGCGCGCGGCGGGCTGGGTCGAAGCTGCGGGCTTTGACGGACGCCGTCGCACGCTGCGGGTCGTCACGATCGAACCCGAACCGGCCGAGGAAGTGGACGATTCAGAGGACTTTACCCCTGTCCATTCCGTCGTGGCAGACACGCGGATTTGTCGTGGCAGCCACGACGGTTCTGACACCCCTGCCACGACACTTTTGGCGCGCCCCTACATTAATAGGGATAACAAAGGGGATAGCAGAGAAAATAACAGAGCGAAAACTCCCCCCAATGCCCCCCGTGGGGGATGGTGGTTGGCTCCATCGAGCCTAGATCTGGTGGTCCATGCACTCGGCGGGCAGGTCTTCGCAAGCCCGACGCACGACCCGGGCGGGCACACCGGCCACGGTGGAGTGGGCGGGCACATCCGTCAGCACGACGCTGCCGGCGCCGACCTTGGCGCATTCGCCGATCTCCACATTGCCGAGAATCTTGGCCCCGGCCCCGATCAGCACGCCGCAGCGCACCTTGGGGTGGCGATCGCCCTTGATCTTGCCCGTGCCGCCGAGGGTCACCTCGTGCAGCAGCGAGACGTTGTCTTCGATCACAGCGGTTTCGCCCACGACGATGCTGGTGGCGTGGTCCATCAGGATGCCGCAGCCGATGCGCGCCGCGGGGTGGATGTCGACCCCGTAGACTTGCGAGATGATGCTCTGCAGGTAGAGCGCCAGCTCGTTGCGTCCGTGATTCCAGAGGCAATGGGCGATGCGGTAGGCGGTGAGGGCCTGGAAGCCCTTGAAGTAGAGCACCGGCGAGAGGTAGCCGCCACTGGCCGGGTCGCGCTGGTCGATCGCGATGATGTCCTTGCGCACCGACTGGCCGATGACGGGGTATTCGCTGAACACCTCGACAAACAGGTCGTGCAGGTAGGGCTCGCTGACGGCGTGGTGGCCGAGCTTGCGCGAGATGCGGTGGGCGAGGGACTCTTCCAGGCTTTCACAGTCGAGGATGCTCCGGTGGATCAGCTCGGCGAGCACCGGTTCGCGACTGGCGGCCGCATTGGCTTCTTCGCGCAGTTTCAACCAAACGGTATCGACGGCGGGATGAGCCTCTGCGATCGCTTCTTCAGCAGCTTTGGAAGTAGCCATGATGATAGGAAAGCAGGCAACTCTAGACCGGGCGTTCTGTCAATATCCGCGCCCGATTCAGGCCGGAAAGAAAAAATCCCCCAAGCTTGGAATAAGATGAGGTGTGGGCTATTCTTTTCCTCTTGAAACCAAGGAACACTACCATGCGACTACCTCAACTCTTCTGGATTTTTCTGCTCACCGCCACCACGAGCCTTTTTGCCAACGTCAAAAACGGTGAGCACGCGCCGGACTTCACCCTCAAGAACACCCAGGGCGAAGAAGTCTCGCTGCACGACTACGAGGGCAAATACGTGGTGCTGGAATGGGTGAACCCCGGCTGCCCCTTCGTGCAGAAGCACTACAACTCCGGGAACATGCAAAAGCTTCAGGCCAAGGCCGAGGGCATGGACGTGGTCTGGCTCTCGATCAACTCCACTTCCCCGAAAAGCGGCGACTACCTCGACGCCAGCGCTTCCAGCAAGTGGTATCAGGAGCACGACGTGAAGAGCCAGTGGCTGCTCGATCCCGAGGGCAAGGCCTCCAAGGCTTACGGCGCGGTGCGTACGCCCCACATGTTCATCATCAATCCGCAGGGTAACGTGATCTACCAGGGCGCGATCGACAGCATCAACTCCGCCGACCCGGCCGACATCGAGAAGGCCGACAACTACGTGATGGACGCCCTGAAGGAAGCCACCGACGGCAAGAACGTCAGCATTGCGCAGACCCGACCCTACGGCTGCACGGTCAAGCAATAGGCCCCCTTCCAGTGACGCCTTTCCCGAGCCTCCCGGTGTCTTTGCGGGGGGCTTTTTTTTGGCTGCATCTTGCATGGTTCAGGTGGGCGACGTCCTTCTACCTGCGGGTGGTATGGCGTTAGGAATGGCGGCGCACGGGCGTTATACGGGCTGGCATCGCTTGTGCATGTAGCGGAGGTATGGCGCGCCCCATCTGGAAAGGTAACCTCACCTTCGGCCTCGTGAACCTGCCGGTCACGCTCTACTCCGGCGAACGACGGTCGGACATCCACCTGCACATGATCGACAGCCGCAATCGGGCGCGCGTGCGCTACGAGCGCGTCAACGCCGAGTCGGGCGAGGAAGTGCCGTGGAATGCGATCGTCAAAGGCTACGAATACGACTCCGGCCAGTATGTGCTGCTCTCCAACGAGGAGCTGGAAAAGGTGGACGCCGAGCTGACCCGCACGATCGAGATCGAGGACTTCGTGGACGCCCACGCGATCGACCTCGTTTATTTCGACAAGCCCTATTATCTGGAACCCGGCAAACGCGGCGAGAAGACCTATGCGCTGCTGCGCGAAACGCTGCGCCTGACCGAAAAGGCGGGCATCTGCCGCGTGGTCATCCGCAGCCGCGAGTATCTGGCCGCCGTCATGGTGCGCGACGAGGCACTGGTGTTAATGCTCTTGCGCTTTGCCCAGGAGCTGCGCGACCCCGCCAGCTTCAACCTGCCGGACGTGAAGAAAGACCAGATCAAGATCTCCCAGCGCGAGGTCGATCTGGCGGTGAACCTCGTCGACGAGATGACGGTGGAGTGGGACCCGGAGCGTTACCACGACGAGCACCGCGAGCAGTTGATGCACTACATCGACGACAAGGTGAAGCGGGGCGAGCTGACCGCCGCCGAAGCGCCCGAACCGGAGGAGGAAGGCGAAGACGAGGACGAGGGCAACGTGGTCGACCTCATGGATTACCTGCGCCAGAGCGTCGAGCAGGCCAAGGAGGATTCGGACGACAAGAGCAGCACGAAGAAGAAGACGGCCCGCAAGACCGCCAAGAAGAAGCAGGCGCGCAAGAAGACCGCCCGCAAGAGCGCCAAAAAGTCCACCTCCAAACGCAAACGCAGTGCTTGAGACCTACCGCCAGAAGCGTAACTTCCAGCGCACCCCGGAGCCTGCGGGCCGCCAGCAGGGCGGCACCAAGGGGGCCTTTGTCGTGCAGCAACACGACGCCACGCGCATGCACTACGACTTGCGGCTCGAGCTGAACGGCCGCCTGTTGAGCTGGGCCGTGCCCAAGGGGCCGAGCCTCGACCCTTCCGACCGCCGCTTGGCGGTGCGCACGGAGGATCACCCGACCGAATACATCGACTTTGAGGGCAACATCCCGGAGGGCAATTACGGCGCGGGATCCATGATCGTCTGGGATACCGGTGCCTGGAAGCCCGCCAGCGGCGACCCGGAAAAGGGCCTCCAGCAGGGCAAGCTGAAGTTTTCGCTGGAGGGCGAGAAGCTGCACGGCAGCTGGGAACTGGTGCGCACGCGCAAAGCCGACGACGACAAGGAAAACTGGCTGCTCTTCAAGCTCAAGGACGATGCCGCGCGGCCCGGGGACGGCCAGATCACGCGCGAGCAGCCCGAGAGCGTGCGCTCCGGGCGCACCGTCCAGGAGCTGGGGGAGGATGACGCCGGGGACGAGGCGGACGAGCTGGCGCAGACGGTGGCGGCGCACGATTTGCCAGCGCTCAAGCGACTGGAGTTCACGCCGCCGCAACTGGCCACGCTGGTGCGCACGGTGCCGACCGGCTCCGGCTGGTGGCAGGAGGTCAAGTTCGACGGCTACCGCATCCAGGCCATCCGGCAGGGTGGGGAGGTCTGCCTGTGGTCCCGCAACGAAAAGGACTGGACCGACCGGATGCCGGCCATCGCGGAAGCGGTCGCGGATCTACCCGGCGGAGACCTGGTCCTCGACGGCGAGGTGGTGGTGCTCGATACGAAGGGCCGTTCCAGCTTTTCCCTGTTGCAGCGCGCGATGAAGCACGGCCACCCGGAGCGGCTGCGCTACTTTGCCTTCGACTTGCTGGCGGTGCAGGGGCGCGACACCCGGCAGCTGCCATTGACCGAGCGCAAGGCCCTGCTCGCGAAGGTGCTCGCCCACACACAGGGCACCGACACCATCCGCCTGAGCGAGCACTTCAGCGGGAAGGCCCGGGCCTTCTTCGGCGCGGCCTGCAAGCAGGAGCTGGAGGGCATGATTTGCAAGAATCCCGCACAAGCCTATCAGCCGGGCCGCAGCCGCGGTTGGGTCAAGGTCAAGTGTGAGCGTCGGCAGGAGTTCGTCATCGTCGGCTATACCGAGCCGCAAGGCGCGCGCAAGGGCTTCGGTGCGCTGCTCATGGCCCAGCAGAGCGACGAAGGCCTCGTTTATCGCGGCAAGGTCGGCACGGGCTTCGATACCCGCACGCTGGAGGACATGACCGAGCGGCTGGAGAAGCGCACCCGCAAGACCAGCCCGCTGGCCCATCAGCCCGAGGAGCTGCGCCGCGAGCCGGTGCACTGGGTGCGGGCAGACCTGGTGGCCGAGATCCGCTTCGCCGAGCTGACCGCCGACGGCTTCATCCGGCAGGGTTCCTTTCAGGGCCTGCGCGAAGACAAACCGGCGCGGGAAGTCCAGCTCGAAGAACCGCAGGAGACACCCCCAGCCCCCGAAAACATGGCCTCGACCCCGCCGAAAACCGCCCGCCACAAGGGCCGTAAATCCGCCGCGACCGACCGCCCCGAGGTGGACGGCGTCGCCGTGTCGCACCCCGACCGCGTGGTCTTTCCCGATGCCGGCATCACCAAGCTGGAGCTCGTGCAGCTCTACGCCGATCTCGCGCCGCGCATCCTGCCGTTTCTCGAGCGCCGCCCGCTCTCGATGGTGCGTTGCCCCCGCGGGCGCGAGCAGGCCTGTTTCTTTCAGAAGCACTTCGAGGAGCACCGGCCCGAGCACACCCAGACGGTGGAAGTCGACGAAAAGAGCGGCCGACGCAAATACCTTTACGTGACCCGCGAGGAGGGGCTGCTCAGCCTGGTGCAATACGGCGTGATCGAGTTTCACCCCTGGGGCGCGAAGGTGGACGACGTGGACCGGCCCGACCAGATCATCTTCGACCTCGACCCCGGCCCTCAGGTGAGCTGGGAAGAGGTGCTGGGCGCGACGTTTCTCTTGCGCGACCGCCTGCAGCAGTGGGATCTGCCGAGCTTTGTAAAGCTATCCGGCGGCAAGGGCGTGCACGTGGTGGTGCCGCTGGTGCGCAAATGGGGTTGGGACGTGGTCAAGGCCTTCTCCCGCGCCGTCTCCCAGTGCCTCGTGAAGGCCAACCCGGACAAGCTCATCGCCACCGCCAGCAAGGCCAAGCGCGAGGGCAAGATCTTCGTCGACTACCTGCGCAACGGCTCCGGCGCGACTTGCGTGGTCGCTTACGGCGTGCGCGCCCGCGAAGGGGCTCCCGTCAGCATGCCGATCCGATGGCAGGAGCTGACCCCCGAGCTGCAGCCAAACGCCTTCAAGCCCGCCGACGTGCCGGAGCGCCTGCAACGCGCCGACCCCTGGAAGGACTTCTACGACGCCCGCGTCCACCTCAAGCAAAGCCTGCTCAAAGACCTGAAGGTTCCGCATTGAGTGCCACTGCAGGGGCGGCACATCGAGAGCAACCGTTTGGGCGGGCCTCGTCCCGCACCTCGAAGAGGTGCCAGCCTGTAGCCGAGGGGTTGAGGCGGCCATTGGTCGCCGACACCCCCGGAACGCACCCCCGCGCGATTCGCACCCCGTAGGGCGTGCCACCGTAGCGGGTGGGGGTCGGCCCGTTGCTGGCACCTCTTCAAGGTGCCCGCGTGGGCGAATGGCAACCGGTGGTGTCGCCCGCTGCCGCGTGCTCAACCACCGGCTATCAGCTGTGCCCCCTTCGGGGTCGCTTGGGTAGGGCGTCTACCAAGATGTGCCCCTATGCCCCCCTCCGGGGCGCGTGGGGATACCTCCGAAACCGCTAGCGATTTTCGATGCGGTCTTCGGCCAGCTTGAGGGCGTCGTCGGGGCTCAGGTGACCGCGCACGGCGTTGCTGATGGCAAAGCCCATGTTGGCCCAAAAGCGCGTCATCTCCGGCACATTCGGCATCACTTGCCCCTGCAGGGCGTTTTCGAGACTGCCCTGAATGTGGGGATTCTCGGTCGCGAGCTTGTCGGCAAAGGACTTCAACGCGGGCACGACCAGGGGCACATCGTCGTCGATCGACTCCAGCCCCTCGTCGGTCAGCACAAAGTCACGCAGGAAGCGCTGTGCCGCCTCCTGGTTGGGGCTCGCGTGCGTCACCATGCCGCCCACGACCGTCACGAAAGGCTTGCCGGTGTGGCCGTTGACGCCCGGCAGCGGGGCCACGCCGAAGTCGATGCCGCTGCTGCGCAGGTTGGCCCACGACCACGGGCCGTTGATCATCATGGCGCACTCGCCGGCGTTCATCTTGGCCTCCAGCACGCTGTAGGAGCTGTTGGCGGGCAGCACCTTCTGGTCGACCATCAGCACGAGGGTTTCGAGCGCCGCGATGGCCCCGGCGCTATGCACGCCCGATTGCTCGGTGTTGTAGCCGCCCTCGGTGGGGGCAAAGGCATAGGCGCCGTCGGAGGCGAGGATGCCCCAGGTGAAGTAGGGATTGGCGTAGTCCCACAAGAGGGCATCGACGGCTTCTTCTTCCCGCAGCTGGTGCGAGAGCTCGATCACCTGCTCGAGGGTCTGAGGCGGCTGCTCGACCAGCTCCTTGTTGTAGATCAGCGAGACGTTTTCGAGCGTCAACGGGTAGCCCCATACTTCACCGTCGTGGCTCATGGCTTCCCAGCCCGGCGCGTAAAAGCGTTGCCGATAGGCGTCGTCCGTCTCGACCGGTTCGATCAAACCGTCTTCCGCCCACCGGGAGACGTGGTCCTGCTGCCAGAACACGATGTCGGGCGCGTGCTCGCCTTCCGCCTGCTCCGCAAACGCCTGGGGCAGGTTTTGCGGCGTCTCGATCGTCACGGCCACCCCCGTCTCCTTGGTGAAGCGGGCCGCCACCTCTTCGAGGCCGCGCACGCCCTTGTCCGCGCCGATCCAGACGCGCAACTCGCCTTCCTGGGCGGCATGCAGTCGGGGCAGGAGCGCTCCGATGAGCAACGTGAGACCGGCAATCTTGCGAGCGGAAAACAACGGAATCATGGGGTATGGGGAGGTGGAGTCGTCTAGGTGCCAAGGTGGCTGCCAGTTAGATATGGGCAAAGATTCGAAAGGTCAAAGCCGGTTTGCATCCTGCGATGAGGTTCGGTTGGGGGATTGACCCGCCAGCGACTGGCAAAAGGTGGAGGTATCCGCGTTGCTTTTTTCTTTATTCGGTCTCACTCCTTTGACAATCTCAAGCTAATGAGCGGACAAATCTTTGAGACGGATATCAGCGCCGTCTTGAATACGGGTAAGCTGCGCTGCCGTTATGAGTTCCAGCAGATTTTCTGGGATTACCTGAGCAAGACGGAGCGTCAGGAGCTACAGCTGAAGGTGCCTCGCAGCGAGCACCTGATGGAGCGGCATCCGCAGATGCACTACCACTTCAAACCCGAGGTTTTTCTGCAGCTTCGGGGCATCACCGAGTTTTCGCTACCCGGGGAAAAGGTGGTGGTGGAGCCCGGCGAAATGATCATCATCCCCCGCGGGTTGCCGCATGGCGAGCGCATCGAGCCCGATCTCGAGGGCTTTCGCAACGTCGTCGTGGGCTTCTATTCGAGCGTCGTCAGTGTGCACTTCGCGTATGAGGCGCGGCCCCAGAGTCCGGACATCGAGGCAATCGAGTTTTTCTATACGCCCTACCTCAAGCAGATGGTCGATCAGCTCGACTACCTCACGCGCAGCTACTTTGTACCCGCGCCTGCGCGGGACGGTCTGGTGCGCTCGCTCACGGGTTCCTTCCTCGCGATGATGGTCAATCTCATGGCGGCGGAGAACCCGCAGAAGGGCGACTCGCAGCGCATCTTCCAGGTCAAGTGGCTGGTGCGCGAGCAGCTCTACAACCCCAAGCTCAACGTCAAGTTCCTCGCGCGCAAGCTCAGCTGCTCCGCCGATTACCTCTCGCACCTCTTTCACAAGGAAACCGGCGAGACCCTCATCCACTACATCAACCGGCAACGCATCGCCGGCGCCATCGACGCCCTGTCGGACACCAATCTCTCGATCTCCGAGGTCGCGTGGTCCTGCGGTTTTGCGGACGCCGGCTACTTCTCGCGCATTTTCAAGCGCCTGACCGGCACCACGCCCAAGGACTACCGCAAGGTGGCCGGGCAACACCGCCAGGCCGATGAGTCTTCGCCCAAAACGGTCTACTTCGACCGCGTGGAGTTCTCCCCCGGCGAAGCGCTGGCCAACGGGCGCCCGCTGCCCGTGGACGATGACTAACCTAAGAAACGTCGGCGCCATTCAGGCTTTGATCCGGCGCGCCGGATTTGACCGGCTGCAAGCGGGGGCGGGAGAATGAAGGTCGCGGCACGCCCTTGCGCCGCGCAACCCCCTTCACGACTCCCCGCATGTCTCGTTTCCTCCACTTGTTGGCAGGGCTTGCCACGCTCTGCACCCTCACCGGTCGCGTTCTGGCCGCGACACCCGTCCTCGACGCACAGGCACCCCTGCACCCAGCCTTTGCCGACCGCGTGCTCTACTTTTTGCTGACGGACCGCTTTGCCAACGGCGATCCCGCCAACGACACCGGCACGGGCTCCGGCCCCAGTGCGGCGGCCTTCGATCCCGCGAGCGGCACCTCCTACCACGGCGGCGACCTGGAGGGCGTCACACAGCGGCTCGACTACCTCCAAGGTCTCGGCGTCGACGGCCTCTGGATGACGCCCATCTTTACGAACAAGCCTATCCAGGGCGGCAGTACCGGCTATCACGGCTACTGGATCACGGACTTTCTCGGGGTGGACGCCCACCTGGGCGACGGCTCGGCCCTGGAGGCGCTGGTTGCGGCCTCCCACGAGCGCGGCATCGGCATCTACCTCGATATCGTGGTCAACCATACCGCCGACGTGATCCAGTATGAGGGGGGCGGGAGCGCAGCCTATCGCGACAAGGGTGCATATCCCTACCGGAATGCGCAGGGACAAATCTTCGACGATCGCGCGATTTCACCCGGCGAGGCTTTCCCGGAGCTGAACCTTGCGTCGTTTCCTTACGTGCCGACGGTCTCGGCGGGGGAAATTGAGGTGAAAAACCCGGCCTGGCTCAACGATCCGATCTATTACCACAACCGGGGCGACAGCACGTTCGCGGGCGAATCTTCGCTCTATGGCGACTTCTATGGGCTGGACGACCTCTTTACGGAGCATCCGGTGGTGGTCGATGGCATGATCGACATCTACCGCTGGTGGATCGACCAGTATGGGATCGACGGCTACCGCATCGACACGGTCAAGCACGTCAACGGTGCCTTCTGGGAGCGCTTTGGGCCGGCGATGCAACAGGCGGGGGGCGGCGACTTCTTTCAGTTTGGCGAAGTCTACGACGGCGATGCGCGCTTCAGTTCGGAGTTCGTTGTCCGGGGCGGCATGCCGGCCACGCTCGACTTTCCGTTGATGTTTGCCCTGCGCGACTACGTGACGAACGACGGCAGCGGGGCGGGGGCGGTTGCGACCGTCTATCAGGCGGACGACTGGTATCGTAGTGCGGGCACCAACCCCAACGTGCACCCGGTCTTCCTCAGTAACCATGACGTCGGGCGGCTCGGTTACGAGTTGCGGCAGGCCTTCCCGAACGCCACCGATGCCGAACTGCAGCGGCGGATGCGCCTGGGCTACGCGTTGCTCTTCTTCGGCCGCGGCCAGCCGGTGCTCTACTACGGCGATGAGCAGGGCTTTACCGGCGGTGGGGGTGGGGATGCGACGTATCGCGAAGACATGTTGGCCTCGCAGGTGAGCACGCAGGCGGGCTTCGACCTTATCGGCACGACGGCAACCACGGCGGACGACAATTTCGACCCGGCGCACCCGCTCTATCAGTCGCTGGCCCGCATGGCCGCCGTCTATCATGCGCACGAGGCGCTGCGGGCGGGCGCGCAGCAGGTCCTGGCGACCGGAGACGATGCGGTGATGGCGCTCTCCCGCTGGCAACCGGAGGCGGAGGCGACCGAATACCTCGTGGTGGCCAACAACAGCACTTCGGTGACAAAGGATCTCATGCTGGCGGTTCAATCGGCCCCGGGCACGACGTTTTCCATCCTCTACGATTCGAACGACATGCCACCTTCCGGTGATGGGGCGACGGTCGGGCCGGAGGGGCTGGCGCTGACGCTCGAGCCGTCCCAGGTGTGCGTGTTGCAGGCCGACCGGGCGCTGCCCCATGCAAGCGGCGAACTCGCGGTGGCGGTCCCCGGTCTGGTTTCGGGCGGTCTGGTCACGGCCAGTCGGATCGAGAAAGACGGGCAACGCTTCGGCCCCCGCCTGCACCTGCAGGCGACCTTGGACCATGACGCGCCGGCGGTGGTGAGTTTCTACGGCCAGCGCTCGTCCCAACCTGAGCAGTGGCAGTATCTCGGCAGTGACGACAGCGCACCTTACCGGCTGTATCCGCCGCTGCCGGCGGATTGGGGCGACGATGAAACGCTGAGCCTGGCGGTGGTGGCTCAAGACCTGACGGGCCGCGTCCGCCAGACCGAAGTCCGGGATCTGCGTCCCGCCGCGAGCCTGGCCACCACGCACCTCTGGGTGCACGTGTATGGCGCGGTAGATGCGGTGACGATCGCGGGCGCAGGCAGCTTCCCGGTCGAAGACATGGGCGCGCTGGGACGGGTGGCGTTGGTGCCGGTCGCGGATCCCACCGCCATGCTCGCGCTGCAACTACCCGGTTGGAGCGAAAGCCGCACGGTTGTGCCCGCGCGCAGCCCGCACGTGTGGGTGTCGGCCGATCGGCCTCGCATCTACGGCCAACCCCTCGCAGCTGGCGGCACCGTTACGCTGCACTACCCGGGTGCGGTCAGCCAGAGCTTGAGCATTCGGCAGGGCGGGCGTGAACTGGCCCGGTTGGCACCGGAGGGCAGCGACACCTATGGCCGCGTGTTCACGCTGGAGGCGGCGGACCTCGCCTCCGACTGCCTGGTGGGAAGGGTTGAGGCCGTGCTGGTCGACGGGCCGCAGGAAGTATCGCCCGCCGTGGCCTTCGATCTCGGCCTGGGGCAGGAGATCTGGCTGCAACCGGCCGAGGCCGCGGCCTACCTGTCGGCCGAAGCCGCCAGCGGGCAGGCAGTGCTGCACTACCGGCGTCCGGCGGGGGATGAGAAGGGGTGGGGCCTGCATCTCTGGACCGGTGCCGCCCACGCCACGACCTGGGCTGAGCCGTTGCTGCCGGCGCGCGAGGACGGTTTTGGCGCGGTGTTTGCCGTAGATCTGGCGGACGGCGCGGACACGCTCGCCTATATCCTGCACCGCGGTGACGCCAAGGATCCCGGCGCGGACCAGGCCCTGGCGCTCGACGCCACGGGCCGCGAAGCATGGCAAGTGCAGGGCGCGGATGCGGCGGTGCCCTACATCCATCATGCCGGAGAGGCGGTGCTGAGCTTCCGCCACGGGCTCGCGTGGGCTGGCGCGGAGGCCGAGCCGGAGGTTGTGGACGGGCAAGCACGCTTCTTTGCCCCCGCGGGCTGGCACTACGAGTTGGAGAGCCGTTCCCTGTCCGGAGACTGGCTGCCCTTGCTCGAGCTGGAGGGCGACCAGGCGGTGCACGCGGTGGCGCTGCCGGCGGGCTATGCGACGCAGGCGACGTTGCTGCGCGTGCGGGTAGAGTAGGGCCGCCGCGAGGTGTGATGCCCGTACGTAATAAGGCGGAAGCCCCCCTTTGAGCTTCCGCCTTGACTACTCCTTAATACCATCTAGCCGTACCCCTGACTAGTGGCAAAGTCTCTTACTACTACTCCTTACAGGATGTCAGGTTTGTCTTGCTCCTGTTGTCTCTCTTGTCTCTATGCCCTAGTTTTTACCAGTTTTTGGGGCAGGTTTCTATGAGATCGAAAGGATACGATTTGAGGATTTTACCGGCGGCGTTTTTACCCAGACTTTAGCTTTTTTGCTGCACCTTCCGGCGAAACTGCCCGGGGGTCAGGTGGGTGATCCGCTTGAACACGACCGACATGTATTCCGGGTGTTCAAAGCCCGCTAGTTCCGCAATTGTCGCGAGCGGGTAGTCGGTTTCCGCCAGCATTTGCTTGATGCGCTGGACCTGCACGTGGCGGATTTCCATCTGGGGAGAACGGGCCAGATACTTGCGAAAACGACGCTCCAGCAGGCTGCGCGAAATATGAGATTGTTTCACGACCTCCTCGACCGTAATGCCGCTGGTAGCCCGCTCACGGATGAAATTTAGTGCTTTGGCGATGACGGGGTCTTCGATCGCGAGGGCATCGGTGCTGCGTCGGGCCACGACCTCCGTCGGTTCGATCAGCTGCTCTGCGGCCGGTATGGGCTCGCCGGCCATCAAGGCATCGAGGGTGGCGGCCGCCGTTTTGCCGTAGGCGAGCGCGTTGACGGGCACGCTGGAGAGCGCCGGGTGCGCCATTTCGCAGCGGATCGTCTCGTTGTTGACGCCCAGGACGGAGATTTCTTCCGGCACCTCGATATTCAGCAGGCGGCACGCCTTGACCACCTGCAGCGCGCGCAGGTCGTTACAGGCCATGATCGCGATGGGGCGGGGCAGGGGCGCCAGCCACTCGCTGATGCGCTGCTCCTCCTCGATGTCCCAATGCGGCTCCGTCTCGACATCGTAGGCCGACTCGAAGACCACGGGCTCGAACCCCGCCAGCTTCAGGCTCTCGGTAAAGCCCTGGCGGCGCTCCAGCGACCACGACTCACTCGAAAAGCCGCAATAGGCGAAGTGCTTGTGCCCGCGCTCCATCAAGTGCTCCGCGCCGACATGGCCGATCGCGACGTTGTCGGGACGCACCTTGGGCACGCCTGAGACGGTCCGGGTGTCGTCGCTCAGGTCGACGCACGGGATGCCGCGCTGCAGGCACTCTTCGATAATCCGGGTGCAGCTGTGGCGGACGATGATGCCGTCCCAGTGTTCGCGGAAAAGCCATTCCGGGCGGTGCACGGCTTCGGCCCGGTCGTCGATAAAGGCCGACCACTTGCCCTCGAAGCGAAGGTAAGCAGCCATGCCGTTGAGGACGCGGACGTTTTCCTCCAGGCGGGTTTCAACGATGAGGGCAATCTTCTTACGGGAGGGCATCGGAAATAATCTAAGGAGCAGGAAGGGAAAACATAGTAAGTTCGGGGGCCGTTTTCCAAGCATAAACCGTCTGGCGCCGCTTGGGCGATCGGGAGGCGTTTCGAGCAGGGGCATTGGGAAACGGGCGGCTTTGGCTCCGGAGGACGGCTCGGCGAGCACCCGATAAAGGCTCTGAAATCGCCCTGCGATCTTCTTTTAAAGGATCTCAATTTTATTCCCACGGAACTCATGGAAACAACGCGGGCGCTCCTGCTATTTTTCCGCCCGTCCTGGGACTGAGTGCAAGCGCATCTCAGGCTCTGGATACACGGGTTTCTGCAGGCGTCGGGCTGCCGGTTGCGGCCGCGGCGTTTTTCAGTTTCCGTGTCCCCCCGTTCCTCCAAGCATTATCCCGCAGCATCGTCGGCGCCATCACCGCGCCCGACCTTCCCACCCATTCTCCATGAAGATTACCGCTCCCAACCTCCCGAACATGCCGTGGCAGGACCGCCCGGCCGGCAACAGCGAAGTGATGTGGCGCTACGACGCCAACCCCGTCATCAAGCGCGACCACCTGCCGAACTACTCCAACAGCATTTTCAACAGCGCCGTGGTGCCGTACAAGGACGGCTACGCCGGCGTCTTCCGCGTCGACAACCGCACGGTGCGCATGCGCATCCACGCCGGCTTCAGCAAGGACGCGCTGAACTGGGACATCGACCCCAACCCGATCGAGTTCGTCGACTCGCCGGATGAAGACGCCAAGTTCGTCTACGGTTACGACCCCCGTGTGGTCGAGATCGACGGCAAGTTCTACGTCACCTGGTGCAACGGCTACCACGGCCCCACGATCGGGGTGGCCTGGACGGAAGACTTCAAGACCTTCCACCAGCTCGAAAACGCCTTCCTGCCCTTCAACCGCAACGGCGTGCTCTTCCCGCGCAAGATCAATGGCAAGTTTGCCATGTTCAGCCGCCCGAGCGACAACGGCCACACGCCCTTCGGCGACATTTTCTACAGCGAGAGCCCCGACATGGTCCACTGGGGCGTGCACCGTCACGCCCTCGGCACGGTCAAGATCGAGAAGGGCTGGCAGTCGACCAAGATCGGCGCGGGCCCCATCCCGATCGAAACCAGCGAAGGCTGGCTGCTGATCTACCATGGCGTGCAGACCTCCTGCAACGGCTACGTCTACAGCTTCGGCGCCGCGCTCTTCGACCTCGAAAAGCCCTGGAAGTGCATCGGCCGCGCCGCCCCGTATCTCATCGCGCCCTGGAAGGACTACGAGATGATCGGCGACGTGCCCAATGTCTGCTTCCCCTGCGCTTCCCTCGTGGACGGTGAGACTGGCCGCATCGCCGTCTACTACGGCGCCGCCGACACCGCGACCTGCCTCGCCTTCAGCCGCGTGCAGGACATCGTCCAGTTCATCAAGGACAACCCGGAGACCTACTAGATCTTACGGAATATGGACGTGCGCACTATCGTAAGCGCATTCGGTTTGGGGCTGGGCTGCCTGGGCGGCCTGGCCTTTTCTGGATGTGAAACCACCACCCCGGCCTCCCACGACACGGGCAAGGCCCCGGCCGCGCAGGCCGACATCCCGAGCTACGACGCCGCCTCGCCGGAATATGTGCTCGGCATCAACATGCCCTGGGTCGAGTTTGGCCGCGACTTCGGCGACCCGACCTACCCGCAGCCGCGTGAACGCATCGCCGAAGATTTCCGCCAGATGGGCGAGGGCGGCGTCGACGTCGTCCGCTTCTGGATCCACTGCGACGGTCGCGGCAGCCCGCTCTGGGAAGCCCCCGGCGTCGTCGAAGGCATGTCGGACAACTTCATCGAAGACTTCCGCTGGATGCTCGACGAGGCGGCCAAAAATGGCATTGCGATCATGCCCTGCCTCTGGTCCTTCGACATGGCGATCGACCGCCGCGACGAAATCGGCCCCAACGCCGGCATTCACGAGCCCCTCGTCGAGAGCGAGGAGCTGACGGAGCGTTACATCCAGCGCGTGCTCAAGCCCCTGGTCGAGGCGACCGACAGCCACCCGGCGCTCTACGCCTGGGAGATCTGCAACGAGCCCGAGTGGATGATCGAAAACGAAGGCGTGCCGCTCGAAGACGTCCAACGCTGGACGGCGCAACAGGCGGCGGCGATCCACCGCTTTGGCGACAAGCCCGTTACCAACGGCTCGGCCGGGCTCAAGTTCCACAGCGACGTCCTGCCCGGCGCGCTCGGCAACTACTGGAGCGACGCGGCCCTGCAGGAAGTCTACCCGAACAAGGATGCCTACCTGGACTTCTATCAGGTGCACGTCTACGGCTGGCTGGTGGAAGCGGGCTTCGACCCCTTCAGCCTGTCGCCGGAAGATGCGGGCCTGGACAAGCCGACGATGATCGGTGAGGCCCCGGGCGAAGACATGCACGCCACCCTGCCCAAAACGGGCGAGGACGTGACCTACACCCCGACCGAGATGTATCGCAAGTCGCAAGAGCTGGGCTACTTCGGCCTGCTCTACTGGAGCTACAATGCCAACGACGGCCACGGCGACTGGCCTTCGATGGAGGCGGCCTTCGAGGCCGAAGAGTAAGCTTTTCCGCCGTTTTGCACGGCACTTTCTCCCCCTCGGCGCCCGGTCTTGCGAGACCGGGCGTTTTTTTGCGAGGAACTCAAAAAAATACGTGTACGATTGGTAAAAAATCGTCGGACGGACAGTTCAGCTCTGGGGTCTCGAACCGATATACAACCAAGGCTTCGCCTACCTGTTCCCTAAGGATCCTGCCCACCCCCGTTCGCCGCCATAAAACCCCGCTGTGTAGCATGAAACTGATGCAACGCCTGTCCCTCTCGAACCGGCTTCAACTGGTCGTATTCCCTCCGCTCATCGCGCTTGTATTGCTGGGCGCATATCGTATTTACGAGGACTACAAGCATTACGATGAGGTCCAGAACCTGACGCAACTGGTCGATCTGACCGAGGACTTTGGGCGCCTGGGGAATAGCGTGCTCGCGGAGAGCGAAGCAGGCATGTGGGATGTGATTTTCTCCGAGCCCAATTCCGACGGCTGGAACAACGGGCGCAAATACCTGCAGGAAGCGATCGAGAAGACCGAAACGCTGCGCCGCGAGGCCACCGCCAGCTGGGCCGCTTTCGACCACGACGCCTTGAGCAGCTACACCGTCGAACGCATCGACGAGGTGCTGCAGGATCTGGAGCGGGTCGACAAATGGCGCGCCATGGTGCTGACCGAAAAGGGCATCCCTCCGGTCCCCGCTGCGATCAAGAGCGATCCCCTCTACGCTTCGCTGGCGCAGGGTGGGGCCAGCCCGCAGCAAAACGTGTGGGACTACATGCGCGAGCGGTATTTCGGCCTCGCTTCGGAACTGAGCAGCCTGTTGGAGCAGGCCGCCCGTGAATCGACGGATGCGGAGCTGAGCCGCCAGATGCTCGCGCAGGCCTACCTCCTGGAATACCGCAAGCGCGTCGTCGAAGAAGGCTCTTACACCACCCACTTTACCAAGCCCGGCAACCGCGAGCACGGGCTGACGGACACCGAATACCAGGCCCTCAAGAACAACTGGAAGGATCAGGACCTGCTCTACAGCCAGATCAAGTCCATCAGCACTCCGGAGGTGCAGCGCGTCCTGGACGACAAGGTGGTCTGGAACGCCTTTCCCCTTTACGTGAAGATCCGCGACGCGATCCGCCGCAACTGGAAGACGATCGACATGAGCCAGTTTTACGACGGGGAAGAGGGCAATGTGGCCCTTTACAATGCGCGCCCCGCCGCCGTCGATGAGCTCGGAGCGCTCATGCAGACCCAGTTCCACGAGAGTGTGGACACCTTGCTGGCCCAGCAGCGCAACGCCATCATCGGCTCGGCCCTCGTCATCGTGCTCTGCATCGTGCTCTGCGCCCTGGCCGCCTACCTGCTGTTCCGCGACATCAACAACACCCTCGAACAGGCGATCGATACGCTGGAGAACGGGGTCGAGGGCATCCACCTCGCCGTGGGCAACCTTGCGTCGACCAGCAATCACCTTTCCTCCTCCGCCTCGGCCCAGGCCGCGAGCATCCAGCAGATCACGGCCTCGCTCGAGGAGATCACCAGCATGTCCAAGGTCCGCAATGAGGAGCTCCGCGACGTGCTGCAGAAGGTGGAAACCAACCGCGATTCCGCCGAAACCGCGACCGAGGAAATGGAGCGTCTCGAGCACTCCATGCGCGAGATCAACACCGCGGCCGAGGAGACCCAGAAGATCCTGGAGACGATCGAGACCTTTGCCATGCAGACCAACCTGCTCGCGCTCAACGCGGCCATCGAAGCGGCCCGGGCGGGCGAGCACGGGGCGGGCTTTGCCGTGGTGGCCAACGAGGTAAAGAGCCTCGCCAGCCGCTCCGCCACCGCAGTAAAGAGCAACGAGCCGGTCATCGCGCGCTCTCTCGACGCTGCCCGTTCAGGTCAGCAAGCCGCGACCAGCACCGCCACGGGCCTGGGCAGCATGAAGACCTCCTCCCTCGAGTCGACCACCATGGTCGCCCACATCCTCCGCAGCGACGAAGAGCAGCTGCGCGGGATCGAGCAGATCAACCAGTCGATGAGCACCATCGAAGACGGCACGAGCGGTCTTGCGGCCAACGCCGAAGAACTTTCAGCCTCCGGCCAGGAACTCTTCAGCAATACCGATGCAATGGAGCATCTGGTGCAAGAGCTCGGCTCCTTCCTTCGCGGCGCCAACGGGCACAAGCGCGTCACCAGAAAGAAGGGCAAGAAAGGCCTGCTGAAGCGCGTGCGCAAGGTCGTCAAGAAGGCCGCGCGCAAGGGCACCGGCCAGAAGGGCAAGACCAAGGACCACGCGGGCAACTCGCAGGCCCAGGCCACCCATATCATCAAGTCGCCCGCCAAGCCAGCGGCCAAAAAGCAAGCCGCGACTCCATCCGCACAGGGGCGCCACTCCTGAGCATCGCTTTGCGTTTTCACCTCCAAGCCTGAAGTGACTGCTTCAGGCTTTTTTGTGTCCCTCCGCCGCCGCTCAACGCACGATCTCATATTTATATCGTTAAAACTCATAGGCACGTAACGGCAGAATACATATAATCGGAGCGATCTGATTCCGGATCATCCTACCCCGTTATGAAACTACCCTTACTCACCCTCAGTACCCTCCTCTCACTGTGTACCCTGCTCTCGGCCGACATCACCTTCGACTTCGAAAGCGATGCCCAGGGCTGGACGACCGATGCCGGGGCCAGTGTCACCCAAAGCACCGCCTTCGCCAGCGAAGGCACCGGCAGCCTCGCCATCACCACCGGCACCAGCGACAGTGCGGACCAGTGGGTTTGGGTCGCCAAGGTCACGGCTTCGGCGGACAACGACCCGATGGGGCTCTATGCCGCCCTCCAGGCCGCCTACGCCGGCGACCCCAGCCAATACGTGCTGAACTTCGATGTGATCCTCGACTCCAGCGGCATCGTCGGTCAACCGACCTATCTGGCCGTCAACGTCGCCACCAATTCCAATACCGGTAACTTCGAGCAGTTGGGCGGCGTCGCATCCTGGGATAGCGCGGCCCTCGATCCATTGCCCAGTGCGCAGGTCTCCAATGTATCCGTCGCGCTCTCGAGCATCACGGAAGACACGCTGGGCTACGACGGCACCGAAACCAGCTACACGCTCTCGATCGGCATCTCCGGCAACTTCGACAACGCCACCCTCTACATCGACAACGTCGTGCTCGAGACGCCCGGCAGCAGCGGTGATGACATGTGGGCCGACTGGCCGACCTACATGGATGGCGACAACCTCTACGTCGACACCGGCGACTTCATGGGCGTGCTCTACCTCAACGAAGGGGACACCGTCTATTCCTTCGACCTCGGCGCCTGGATTTACCTGCCGGAGGCGATGGTCAACAGCCAGGGCAGCTGGATGTGGCGCTGGCGCGACGGCCAGTAGCCATCGTCGTAGAGGCAAATCACCACCTTTGCGCCGGAGCTGACTCAGCTCCGGCTTTTTTTGGGTAAAGTAAAGTTGACTTCTAAAAGCCTACTGTATTTGTAGGATATTATGCAGCTGTCGAAAAAAGCCGAGTATGGCCTGCGCGCACTGATCAACCTGGGCATCGCCCAGGAGTGCGGGCGTGCGCACGTTTCGGCGGCGGAACTGGCGCAGGCGGATAACCTGCCGCTGAAGTTCCTCGAGCAAATCCTGCTGCAGCTGCGCTCGGCCGATTTTGTCGACACCCGCCGCGGCAAGGGTGGGGGCTACTACGTTGCGCAACCGCTCGCCGCGATCAAGATGGGCGACCTCGTGCGACTGCTGGACGGCCCCCTCGCGCCCATCGGCTGCGCCAGCAAATCCGCGTATGCCCGCTGCTCCTGCCCAGACGAGACGCACTGTGGCCTGCGTATGCTGATGATCGACGTGCGCAACGCCATCGCCAACATTCTCGACCGCTATTCGCTGGGCGACGTGGTCGAAGTGACGATGCGCAAGATCCGCCGGCAAGGCGGCGAGCATTACTTTCTTACCTGCCAGAACGAGCCGGAGCCGCCGGCCCCGGACAATCCGACCGATCCGGCCCTCGGCTTTCTGGCCGAACTGACCCGCGACGCATGAAATCCGCATCCAAAGCGCTCCTCCGGGAGTCGACGGCCGCCGTCACCGACGGAACCCCTGACTGGTTGCAGCTGACCGCACGTTACGTGCAGGAATTGCAATACGGGCAGGTCCTGCTGACGATCCACCAGGGTGACGTCATCGAGGTGCAGAAGACGGAGAAGACGCGCCTCCAGGCCCGCCGCTCCAGCTAGCCCTCTTTTGCCGAGCGGACCCTCCGCAGGCGATCTCCACACCATCATCACGCGAGGCTCCGCCTCATCCATCCGCTGACCGGACCACCGGAGGCTGGTTGTTCACGACCAGTCCATGCACGATTCAACGCGACCCCTTTCAGGTCGTTTTCTCTACGCGGCACTGCTCCCGGCCCTGCTCGGGGGCGCTGCGCTCAACGCCCAGTCGTCGACCCCTTCGGCCGATGACGATCTCGCCGCCCGGGTGGCGGCTCTGGAAGCCCGCCTCGATGCGCAGACGGTGACCACGCTCGGCCCCAAAGGCCTGGAGGTCTCCACTGCTGACGCGCGCTACTCCATCCGTCTGCGCCCGCGGGCGCAGA
>Ga0163227_100178_pt1 | contig 20122 bp, 14 predicted proteins | sample MSEWel2016_09_14_2_FD_113148 | JGI IMG/M metagenome (GOLD analysis project Ga0163227, IMG submission 113148) | Subsurface microbial communities from deep shales in West Virginia, USA - MSEEL Well Study Marcellus 5H_2016_09_14 ...
CTTAAAGGACAGACCAGATCAGGATGGGTGGCCACATAGTCAACTCCGGAGAGAATTAACTCGTGGGCATCCCAGAGTTTTTTGTAGTTTAGGGTCTTATCAAAACCTAAAACTACATAATCAACATTTTCCGGCTTTTCTCTGATATTTTCTATGTTATTGACAACCTGATGTCCAAAGCGCTCCATCTCTTCTTTGAGAGAATCAGTTCCTAAAAGATAAATTCGCTTGCCCTTTTTTTCGCCTGCTTCAGCCAGGTAGGAAGCTGTAATTTCACCAGAATTAATTATTTTTTCAGCTGCAGCTTCAATCCCCATCCGCTGTAGTTTCTGCTGATAATCGGCCCGATTTTTAGAAGAATTATTGGTTAAGAATATGTAATCCTTATCTGCTGCCTTAAGTTCTGTCAGAAAGTCGAGACTTCCCTCCAGTAGATCGTTTTCCAGATAAATTGTTCCATCCATATCCAGTATAAAAAATTTAAGCTGACTTAAATCACTCATCTGCTGCCCCTTTCAAAATCTAAATTTTAGTTACTTTAGTTAATAAGATAGGTATCTTCAATTTGCTGGAAGATAATATATAAACTCTATTTATTAATTTATCAGTACTTTCAACTAAATTCAAGTCTTAAATTAAAACCCGACTGCAGAGACTGCAGCCGGGCATTAAAATCAGATTATATTTTAGCCAGTTTAGTCATTAAAGAGCTCTGTATAATCCTGAAGTACATTATCAGCCTGCTCGTCAGCTTTACTAAGAGCTTCTTCTGCTGTAGCTTCACCGGTAAAGGCTTCTTCTACAGCTGTATCAACGATATCTCTGATTTCAACAAAGTTACCTAAAAGCACACCATTGGCTGCAGGTGACTGAACTCCACTTAATACCTGCAGGAAGGCAGTTAGGTAATTAGGATTGTCGCTGAACCAGCGGTCATCCATCAGAGTTTTAACTGCTGCATTTGTAGATGGGAAATAACCTGTGTCTTTGTGCCACTGAATTGTAACATCAGTTTTACTTAGATACTTAAAGAATTCTACAACTGCTTCATATTCTTCGTCGCTGTGGCCCTGCATAACCCAGAGGGAAGCTCCACCAATAACTGAGTTACCAATACCCTGGCCTTCAAAACGAGGCAGGAAGGTAGTACCAACTTCAAAATCAGCTGATTCCATAATGGAACTTAGAGAAGATGTGGACTGGATTAACATGGCAACTTCACCAGCTAAGAAGTCCTGGTTGGCAGAATATTCACGGCCACCATAAGCTACAACATCTTTTTCTACTAAATCTGTCCAGGTTCCAAGTACCATTTTAGCGAAGTCACGGTCAAGATAAACTTCACTTGCTCTGCCGCTGCGACCATTATCATTATTTGCATAAGGTTTGTTGTGATAAGCATGCATCTGCTCTAAAATCCAGGCTGGCCAGCCAAAGGAAAGACCGTGGTTGGCTGCTCCACTATCGATGATCTGCAGACCCATTTCTTCGATATCAGCCCAGGTTTCTGGAACTGTTTCAATTCCTGCTGCTGCAAAAGCATCTTTATTATAATAAAGCATTGCAGTTGAAGAGTTAAAAGGCATTGAATACAGTTTGCCATCAACACTGTAGTAATTTAAAATAGGCTGAATAACACTGCCGAAGTCGATTTTGCCTTCTGCAATTTCATAAACAGGGACAATAGCTTCACTATCCAGCATGGTCTGAGTTCCTACTTCATAGACCTGAATAATGTGGGGTGGATTGCCGGAGCGAACTGCAGAAATACCTTGAGTTAGAGTTTCTGCATAACTTCCGGTAAACTGTGCTGTTACATTAATATCATCATGTTCTGCGTTAAAACCATCAACAATTTTTTCTACTGCGGCAGTACGACCGCCACTCATGGCATGCCAGAACTCGAGTTCAATTGTCTGAGCGGAAACCATTGCTGCACTAAAAGCAAAGAGTGTAACTAAGGTTAAAATAATAATAGATTTTTTTAACATAAATTCTCTTCATTTAATTTAATAAATGAAGATTACACCTCCTTTTTTTGATGAAACATGAATCAATAGACCACTAATTTGAGATCACAATTCAACTTCCCCAAATTGAATACTTAAAATCTCACCCCCAATTTATCTTAATTTTTAAAAGTATTTCAGTTTATCCCTCCTCGATAAATTTCTTTCATTTTTCTTATATTATTTATCCTGCTGCATGGCAAAACCTTCAACCAGGCTTTTTTGTAGGGTCAAATAAACTAGTAGTGGTGGAATAACACCGATAATTAGAGCTGCCATAATCACATTCCATTCCGGCTGAGCGTCAGAGGGAATCAGCATCTTCAGCCCAATTTGAACCACCCGCACCCGGGCACTGTTGGTTGTAACTAAAGGCCAGAGGTACTGGTTCCAGACCCAGATAAATTCTATAGTAAAAAGAGCAACAATATTACTTTTAGAAAGTGGAATCAAAATTGACCAGAGAAATCTGAGTGGAGTAATGCCGTCGATTAAGCTTGCCTCCAGCAGTGATTCCGGTACTGTCATATAGAACTGCTTAAACAGAAGAACTCCGGTAGCACTGGCGAAAAAAGGAATGGTCAGCGCATAATAGGTATCAAGCCAGCCTAAATTATCCATTAACTGATAGGTCGGCACAATTCTAATCGGCAGGGGCAGCATGTGGGTAATTAAAATTAAAATAAAAAGTATATTTTTGCCGGGGAATTCCCCGAAATAGACAAAGGCAAAGGCTGCCGAGATAGAAAGAATAATTTTTCCCACCGCGGTAACGATTGAAATAAAGGAACTGTTAAAAAGAAGTTTTCCCATATTAGAGCGCTGCCAGGCTTCACGGTAGTTATTGATCATATTATCTCCCAGCTGTAATTTTGGGGGGGAAGAATATACCTCATTGACATTTAAAGTACTGACCATAAAGGCATAAATTATTGGGAATGAAACTAAAAAAACTGAAATTATTAAAAATAGGTGAATAAATATTGTAGTTGATTTCTTGCGCTTCATTTTGAACTGCCTCCTCTACTGATAGAATACTTTTTCGCCTGCATATTTGAACTGAATAATAGTTATCACTGCAACAAAAACAAAGAGAATAATTGACTGAGCAGATGCATAACCGGTTCTCATACTTAAAAAGGCATCTCTAAATAATTTATAGGTAACTATATCTGTGGCTCGAGCCGGTCCGCCCTGGGTTAAAACATCTACTACGCCAAAGGTTAAAAAGAAAACCTGCAGGGTATTCATGATCAGCAGAAAAAAAGTTATTGGTGAAATCAGGGGAAAGGTAATCCGCCAGAATTTTGTAAAGGGGCTCGCTCCGTCAATGTCAGCTGCTTCTAAGAGTTCAGGTGAGACATTCTGGAGGGCGGCAATAAAAAAGATAAAATTATAGCCGAGCATTCTCCAGCTGGAAGCAATAATAATTAAGATAAAAGCTGCTGTTCCACTATTGATCCAGTTAAATTCAAATCTGGTTATCAGTTGAATATAATGAGACATAATTCCTACATTGGGGTGCATTAAAACTCCCCAGATAATACCGGCAAAAGCAAAGGAAAAAGCAAAAGGCCAGATCAGTAAACTTTTATAAATTTTAGCACCTCTTATTTTTTTGTTGGTAACAACAGCCAGAATTAAGGCAGATGAAATCGAAATAAAAACTGTAATCGCTGTAAAAACCAGAGAGCGGGTTAAACTGTTCCAGTAAGCAGGAGAAGTTAAGAGCCGCTGGAAATTTTCTATCCCTACATAGATCTGCCTGTTGCCAAAGGGGGTAGAGCGGAAAAAGCTTAAGTAAAGTGATTGGAGTGAAGGGTAAATCAAAAAGGTAGTAACAATAATAATTGATGGTGCAATTAAAAGATAAGCTAAATAACGATATTTTTTAGCAAACTTGCTGTTCAATCTGATTACCTCCCGAATTAATAATATTATGAATTTTTTAAATATAAGCAAAATAAAAGCAGCTAATTTTATATTTCGCTGTTAGTTAAAAAAACCATGCTTAATTTTTAGAAAACAGGGTTTAAAATCTAATTTTTTTGACCGTATTCGATTTTGTGCAGCAGATAAAAATAGCTGAAACCTGCAATTAAGGAGATCGCACTGCCCAGAGCATACATTGCTGCCCCGCCAGTTCCATCATAAATCATACCTCCCAGCAGACTGCTGGCAACTGTGCTGATACTGATGATTGAGGCATAGAGATTCTGACCGGTAGAGCGAAATTTTTCTCCCACCAATTTCGAAATATAGCTGACTGCAGTAACATGGAAGAGAGCATAGGTTAAGCCGTGAAAGAGCTGAGTTAATAAAAGCAGTACCGGTGATGTCCAGATAGATATTAAAAACCAGCGGATTCCAAAAGCTACAGCAGAGAGCAGCAGGACTTTTTTCAATTTGAATTTTTTTAAGAAAATATCAGCCTTCTGAAAGATAACCAGTTCACTACCGGCAGCAATAAACATTCCGATGCCAAGTAAACTTTCTCCTCCCCCAATTGATTTAAAGTAAATTGGAAAATAAACAAAATTGGCAGTTAGAGGAGCCTGAATTAAAAAGGTAAAAACTAAAAAGTAGAGCAGATCTTTATTTTTAAAGAGCAGCTTAAAACTGCCCAGACTGGCAACCTTAATTGTCCGTTTACTTTTAGGTAATTTGTAGGCAAAAAATAGCGACAAAAAGAGCCCGCTGGCGGCAAGGATAAAAGTAGCTTCCGACTGAGTCTGTTCAATTATCCAGCCAAAAGGAATAATTCCTGCCATATAGCCAATCGAACCCCAGACTCTAAATTGACCGTACTGTTCCGCTTTTTCATCCAGATGGTTAAGCAGCAGTGAATCGGAAAGTGGAACCACTGAACTGCTGAAAATCATAAAAAAGCTGTAGAGAATAAAGATTATAAAAAAACTTTTGGTTAATAAAAAACTGAGTGAAAAGGTCAGTGTGCCCAGAATAGTAAAGATAAGAATTTTTTTATTGGCTTCAAAATAATCAGACATCATGCCCCAGACAGGTAGAGCGGTAATCGCCAATGCTTTAGCCACAGCTGTCATTAAACCAATCTGAGAGGCGCTGATTCCGATTGATTCAAAATGAATATTGATATAGGTTGTCGCAGCAACGTAAATAAAATAAATAAAGTAGTATGATTTAAATAAAATTTTAATCCCCTCGTTTTCATTTTCTCTTTTTATTTGAAATTGGTCAGTTTAATTCAATTTTGCATCTATATTAGTATAAGCATTTTAAGATATTAATGCAAGACTTTTATCGAATTAATTTAAGAGTTAAATTAATAAAGACGAGTAAATTATTGAAAAAAGCAGTGACTAAGATTAAGTTAGAGAAGTGGTTAGCAAAGAGCTGTAAAAAAATATTTAGAAAATTAAATATAATCATTATTATGAATTGACAAATAATTAAAAAATCTATATAATTATATTTGCAACGGAATCAATATTTGTAATTTTTTGTGTCGGATGGGATTTTACAAATAAACAATTATAAAATAGATAATAAAGGGGGGATAAGGTAAAAAAATTTTGCCAAAACAACTATTAGGAGGAGTGAATTATTAAATGAGAAAATTTAGTGTGTTAATGGTGGTTGTTCTTGCATTTATCCTGACTTTTTCTGCAGCAGCTCAGGAGCCTGTAACTATTGAGTTCTGGCACGCGATGGGTGGCTATAATGGTGAGATCGTAAACACTATTGTTGACAGATTTAATGAAAGTCATGACGATATTCAGGTTGAGGCTCAGAATACAGGTAGTTATAATGATACTTTAACCAAAACTCAGGCCGCAGTCCAGAGTGGATCGGCACCTCATATAGTTCAGATTTATGAGATTGGGACTCAGGTTATGCTTGATAGTGGTATTATTATCCCTGTAGAAGAATTGGGAAGAGAAGTTGCTCAGGATGATAGTTTTGATTGGGGTAAATTTTTAATTCCTGTTTCTAATTACTATAATGTCAATGGTCAGCTGAATTCTATGCCATTTAACTCTTCAACACCTATTTTATACTATAATAAGGATGCTTTTGAAGAAGCAGGTCTGGATCCAAACCAGCCACCTCAGACTTTTGAGGAATTAAAAGAATATGCTCGCAAACTTACAATCCGTAATGAAGACGGAGATGTTGAGCGTTATGGATTTACCTTAGGTATAGTCGGCTGGTTTGTTGAGCAGATGACAGCCAATCAGGATGCCTTACTTGTTAACAATAATAATGGACGCGGTGAAGGAAGAGCTACCGAGTCTTATCTGGATCAGGAGCCAGTTGTGAGATTTATTGAATTATGGCAGGAAATGGTTGATGAAGGTATTATGTTAAATCCTGGCCGCGGCTGGGATGGAGCCAAGCAGGCCTTCCTGTCAGGTAGAGCTGCCATGATGATTGAATCAACTGCACAGGTTACTAACTTTACTAATAACGCTGAAAATGATGGTTATGAGTTGGGAACAGCTTTCCTCCCTCGTCCTGAAGGCGTAGACCGTGGTGGAGTTATTATCGGTGGAGCAAGCCTCTGGGCAGTCAGAGACCATCCTGAAGAAGAGCTGAAAGCAGCCTGGGAATTCTTAAGCTTCCTTTCCGAAATGGAGCAGCAGGTATACTGGTTTGAAAATACCGGTTATTTCCCAGTAACTAAAGCAGCTGTAGAGCATGAAATGAATGGACAGTTCTTTGCCCAAAATCCAAATCATCTAACTGCTTTCCTTCAGTTATTACTAAGTAAGAGAGCTCCTTCAACTCAGGGTGCACTAATTGGTACCTTCCCTGAAGTTAGACAGATTGTAGAAGAAGCAGTAGAAAAGACTCTGCAGGGAGATATGACTCCTCAGGAAGCAATGGACGAAGCAGCTTCCAGAGTTGACAGATCATTAGAACAGTACAATTCACTTTTTGAATAAGGCGCTTTTAGCAATTTAACAGCGCAAAAGTGACTACTTCCCCCTTCCTCATTTACTGGGGAGGGGGATTTTTCCATTGTCAATCATAAATATTCAACCTATTATATATTCCAGGGGAGGTAGAAAGAATTGAAAGAACAGGATTATGACTCACATTTTTCAGTACCATATTTGCTAATTTTACCCTCAATGATTATTTTAACACTCTTTTTATACTGGCCGACAATTCAATCTGTAATTTTGAGTTTATACCGCACAGCTCCATTTGGCTCAAGGAGAATCTACTCGGGCTTTGATAATTATATAAATTTATTTACAGATCCAGTCTACAGAGCAAGTTTAGTCAGATCAGCTGTTTTTGTTTTGATCACAATTTTTGGTGGGCTGGCAGTTTCCCTAGTTTTATCTGTCTTAGTAAATCAGAAGCTGAAGGGGATTAAAATTTATCGGACTATATTTTTTATACCTTATGCTATTTCTCCGACAGTCGCCGGTTCTCTCTGGGTTTTTCTTTTAAATCCGGTTGCAGGCCATATCAATTATTTTTTAGATTTACTGTTTAATGTTCAGGTACCCTGGCTGACCAACGGTTTTTTTGCTTTTATAGCGATTATCATTGCAACCATCTGGAAAAATATGGGCTTTAATATTATCTTTTTTCTGGCCGGTCTGCAGTCGATTCCGGACAGTGTTTATGAGTCAGCAAGGATTGATGGTGCCAATGCATTTCAAATTTTTAGAAAGATTACAGTTCCTTTGCTTTCTCCAACCACCTTTTATTTAATTATTATGAACATAATTTTTACCATTTTCCAGTCTTTTGGAATAGTAGATATTATGACTCAGGGTGGCCCGGCAGATGCTACCAATATCGTGATCTATAAGCTGTATCGGGATATGTTTGTTAACTTCCGCCCGGGACTGGCAGCCGCTCAATCAGTTATTTTACTTATTTTAGTTTTAATTGTGACCTTTTTCCACTTTAAGTTTGGAAGTAAGGGAGTTCATTATCAGTAAAATATTTTTTGAGTAATTGGAGACCCTAAATTGGAGAAATAATATAAAGGAGTGGCTTTAAGATGCGCAAATCAAGGAAAGATTTAATAAATAAAATTTTTACTCATCTACTTTTAATGGCAATTAGTTTTGTGGTTTTGATGCCGATTTTACTGGCTATCAGTGTCAGCCTCCAGCCCCGCGCTCAGATATTTTCCTATCCACCTTCGCTGATTCCCAATAGATTTTACTTTGGCAACTATATCAATGCCTGGAATCTGGTCAACATGGACAGGCTGCTTTTAAACAGCCTGCTGGCTTCCGGGATTGTGATGATTGGGAAGCTGGCCCTGGGTGTTTTAAGTGGTTATGCTTTTTCGCATTTTGAATTCAAATACAAAAAAACACTATTTTTTGCAATCTTATTTACCCTGATGCTGCCGATGCAGGTGCGGGTGGTGCCTTTATTTGAATTTGTCAGCAATCTCGGCCTGGCCAATACTTATTCAGGACTGGTTTTACCGTTTTTGGCCAGTGCTACAACAACCTTTTTGATGAGGCAGCATTTTCTTACAATTCCTAAATCCTTAATGGAATCTGCTCAGCTTGATGGCTGTGGACCCTTTAGATTTTTGTTTCAGATTTTAATACCGCTTTCTGGCCCAACTCTGGCCGGACTGGCAACTGTTAACTTTTTAGTGATGTGGAATGCCTACCTCTGGCCGCTGATTATTTTAAACTCTGATGAAATGAAAGTTGCTCAGCAGGGAGTTAAAATGTTATTTACCAGTGCCTCCGAGCGGGACTGGGGTTTGATTATGGCCGGGACAATAATGGTTGTAATTCCAACTCTGGTTGTTTTCCTGCTGGCCCAGAAATTCTTTGTTAAGGGGATTGCAACTCAGGGGCTTAAAGAATAGAGCCAAGGCCAAAAAAGAGCAACTAAAAAGCTTAATTTAATCAGCAGCTCTTTAAATCTAAAATTTGCAGCCCTTTCCAAAAAGTTATATTATAGTAATAGAATTTACTAAGCTAGATAGAGGAAGTGATAGTGATGAAGACAAAAATTATTGGTCACCGGGGAGGAGCAGCCGGATATCCAGAAAATACTCTGGCCTCTTTTAAGAAGGCTGTTGAACTTGGTGCTGACGGAGTGGAATTTGATGTGCAGCTGACAGCAGATGGAGAAGTTGTAGTTATTCACGATGAACTGATCGATAGAACAATGAACGGCAGCGGTCTGGTCAAAGATCACAAACTTTCGGAGCTGAGGCAGCTGAATGCAGGTGAGTATTTAAGCTCAGAATTTAAAGAAGAGAAAATTCCAACTCTGGCTGAGGTGCTGGAAGTTGTTAAAGATTTAGAGGTAATTAATATCGAGCTGAAAAATTATCTGCCCTATCCTGAGCTGGAAGAGAAGGTTTTAAAGCTGGTTGATCAGTTTGAGCTGAGAGAAAAAGTAATAATTTCTTCTTTTAATCACTACAGCCTGCAGAAAATAAAAAAGCTGCAGCCGGAAATTAAAACTGGCTGTCTTTTAATGTCCAAAATGATCAATGCTGCTGACTATGCTTTCAAAAGAGGCTTTGACGCCTTACACCTTCATTTTTTAACTGCTGACCCTGGGGTAGTAGATAAAGCTCATTTTATGGGGATGCAGCTAAATGTTTATACTGTCAACTTTCCGGATGCAGTCAGCGAGCTGCTGGCAAAAGAAGTTGATATGATTATGACCGACGAGCTTGAGATGGCTCTTGAAATTAGAGATAATTTTTCCAAAGATCAAATATAATTAAAATTAAGAGGCTATTTTTATTAATTCCAGTTATTAATATTTCAAAGTATTATAATCTAATTATTTTAATCTAAACTTAATTTCTATAGTTTGAATCAGCCGCAGTTTTTTATTATAATTAAAGTAGAAAGAAGATAAACTTTAATAGATTAAGGTTCCGTTTAGAGGCGAAAATCTAAGAGAGGTGAGCAAGTTATGTTAAGAAAGCTCAAAAATCTCAAAGGATTTACAGTTCACGGACGCAGTGAAGATCTGGGAAAGGCTAAAGACTTTTACTTTGATCAACATTATTTTGTAATGAGATATCTTGTTATTGAAACAGGCAGCTGGCTTCAGCACGAGAAAACTTTAATTTCTACTGAGTCATTTGAGGAAATCAATTATCAAAATCAGGAAATCATAGTTGACCTGACAGCCGAAGATTTAGAGGCAGGACCAAGCATCGAAAAGAATAAGCCGGTTTCTAAAGTGATGGAAGAAAAAGTTGTTAAACACTATGACTGGCCAATTTACTGGGCTAGCCCTCATCCTGCTGATGGTCCTGCAATTCAGGCCGGAAGTATAATCAGAGAGAAGTTGTTCGATTTTGAGAAATTAACTGATGAGGAAAAACAGGCCGAAGAAGATGAAGTAGAATCTAATCTGCGGAGTTTTAACGAGATTCGCGGCTATCACATTCAGGCTGAAGATAAAGAATTTGGCCACTTAGAAGACCTTTTTGTTGATGAAGAAAACTGGGCGATTCGTTATCTGCTGATTGATACCAGAAATATTCTGCCGGGTAAAGATGTGCTGATAGCTCCGGAGTGGCTGCAGAATATCAGCTGGAATAAAGAAAAACTATATGTCAGCAAAACTAAAGAAGAAATCAAAAATGCCCCGGAATATAAGGAAGAAAAATCAGATCGGCTTGTCCACCGGGACTACGAAGAAAAACTATATGATCACTACAATGAAATTAGATACTGGCAGCGATAAAAAAGCCCTTAAACGGGCTTTTTTTTATTGCAATACTTTTGGACCTGGTTAAAAATATTTTATTCACAAAGTTTCCGAAAATAAGACTTTAAATCAGTAATGATTATTGCTATAATAGAAGAACAGGACTAAACATACATTCACTTATTTTAATATTTGTCATTAATTTTACTGAAAATTTAAATTTAAAGGTGTATAATAATAAATTGAAGCTATTGATTGAAAGAGATTTTTTCACTGATAAAGTAGACAGTTCTGCAGGATGTAGATTATAATATTGGGGGGATTTTTGTGAAAGAAGGACAGTTTAAATTAAAGGCCCCTTTTGAGCCCAAAGGTGATCAGCCTGAGGCAATAGAAAAACTGGCTGATGGAATAAGAAAGGGCTACCGCCACCAGACTCTGCTTGGTGCTACCGGTACCGGGAAAACATTTACCATGGCTAAACTGGTGGAAGAGGTAAATAAGCCAACTCTGGTTATTGCCCATAATAAAACCCTGGCAGCTCAGCTGACCAGTGAGTTTAAGGAGTTTTTTCCTGACAATGCAGTTGAATATTTTGTAAGTTATTATGATTATTATCAGCCTGAAGCCTATGTGCCCCAGACTGATACCTATATAGAAAAAGATGCTTCTGTTAATGATGAAATTGAAAAGCTCAGACTTTCAGCTACAACTTCACTTTTTGAGCGGCGTGATGTGCTGATTGTGGCCAGTGTTTCCTGTATCTATGGTCTTGGTTCTCCGGATGATTATTTAAACCTCTCGCTTGATTTAAAAGTAGGAAAGATTATGGACCGCAAGGAGATCACCAGAAGCCTGACCTTTATGCAGTACAGCCGCAATGATATGGATACTTCCCGCGGTCACTTTCGGGTTAAAGGAGATGTTATTGATATTTTCCCGGCTTACCGTGATATAGCAATCCGGGTTGAGCTTTTTGGGGATGAGATTGACCGCATAACCAGGATTAATACAGTGACCGGTGAGGTTGAAGCTGAGATAAATGAAATGACAATTTATCCGGCCAGCCACTTTGTTACGCCAGAAGATAAGGTTAAAAGAGCAATCAAGACAATTTCAGCTGAGCTTGAGGAGCGTTTAAAGGAGCTGCGGGCAGAAAACCGGCTGGTTGAGGCCCAGCGCCTGGAACAGCGGACCCGCTATGACTTAGAAATGCTGGAGCAGATGGGTTTTTGTTCCGGAATTGAGAACTATGCCCGGCACCTGGCAGGACGCGAACAGGGCTCCAGACCAATGGCTCTTTTGGATTACTTTCCTGATGATTTTATGGTGATTATTGATGAATCACACATGACAGTGCCTCAGATTGGAGGAATGTTTGCCGGTGACCGCTCCCGGAAGGAAAAACTGGTGGAATATGGATTCCGCCTACCTTCAGCCCTGGACAACAGACCGCTGAATTTTGAAGAGTTTGAAGAAGTTGTACCTCAGGCGGTTTATGTTTCAGCTACTCCGGGACCCTATGAGGAAAAAAACAGTCAGCAGATAGTCGAGCAGATTATTCGTCCGACGGGGCTGGTTGATCCGGAAATTGATGTTCGGCCAACAAAAAGCCAGATTGATGACCTGCTGGAAGAGATCCGTCAGGTTGTTGGAGATGGCGAGAGAGTTCTGGTCACAACTCTGACTAAAAAGATGTCCGAGGACCTGACTGAATATCTGGCAGAAGCTGGAATTAGAGTCCGCTATCTGCATTCTGATATTGACACGATTGAGCGCTCAGAGATTATCCGCGATCTCCGCCTGGGAGAGTTTGACGTCCTGGTAGGAATTAACCTTCTGCGGGAGGGACTTGACCTGCCTGAAGTTTCCCGGGTGGCGATTTTAGATGCCGATAAAGAAGGCTTTCTGCGTTCAGAACGCGCCCTGGTTCAGACTATCGGTCGGGCCGCCCGTAATGTCGGTGGTAAGGTAATTATGTATGCTGACAAGATAACTGATTCGATGCGGAATGCGATCGATGAAACTGAAAGAAGGCGTGAAATCCAGATTCAGCATAATAAGGATAATGATATTACTCCGGAGACAATTATTAAACCCGTGCGCGAAGTAGTGCGGCCGGTGGATATGGTAGTTTCTGAGGATAAGAGCCGCTATTATGATAAGAGTCAGAATAATGAGGATCCGGATGACAACAGCCAGAATTATGATCAAATGAGCCGCAAAGAAATTCAACATTTAATTATAGATTTAGAGGATGAAATGGAAGAGGCAGCAGATAACCTGGAATTTGAAATAGCTGCCCAGATCAGAGACGAGATCGAAGAGTTGGAAGCAAAATTGGAAAAGAAATAGGATTTGTGAAAAGTATAATTATAACCAGGTCCAAAACATGCGTTTTGAACCTGGTACGAATATATAAAAGAGGTGTAATTATAAATGGGATTAGATCGTTTGATAGTTAAGGGTGCAGAAGAGCACAACCTTAAAAAAGTAGATTTGGATATACCACGGGATAAGCTGGTGGTTATTACCGGCCTCAGTGGTTCGGGCAAGTCTTCACTGGCTTTTGACACTATTTATGCAGAAGGTCAGCGGCGCTATGTGGAATCACTTTCTGCCTATGCGCGGCAGTTTTTAGGCCAGATGGAAAAACCAAAGGTGGAATATATAGAAGGACTTTCCCCGGCGATTTCTATCGACCAGAAAACAACCAGCCGCAACCCCCGCTCAACCGTAGGTACAGTAACAGAAATCCATGATTATCTGCGTCTGCTCTATGCCAGAGTTGGGATCCCTCACTGTCCAATCTGCGGCAAGGAAATCAAATCACAGACAGTTGATGAGATAGTTGATCAGGTGCTGGAGCTGCCGGAGAGGACCAAGATTCAGGTGCTGGCGCCAATTGTTCGCGGCCGCAAAGGTGAACATGAGCGTACTTTTCTCCAGGCTCAGCGGGATGGATTTGTTAGAGCCAGAGTCGACGGTGAAACAATCCTGCTTGAAGATGCAGAAAAACTGGATAAAAACTTTAAACATGATATTGAGATTATAGTTGACCGACTGGTAATTAAGGATGGAATCAGGGAGCGCCTGGCTGATTCAGTCGAAACAGCCCTTGATTATGCTGATGGCCTGGTAATGATCGACGAAATTGAGGGGGAACTTACAACCTACAGTGAAAAATTTGCCTGTCCCGAGCATAATATCAGCCTGGAAGAGATGTCTCCCCGCATGTTTTCATTTAACTCTCCCTATGGAGCCTGTGACAACTGTGATGGCCTGGGAGTTAAAAAAGAATTTGACCCGGACTTAATTTTAGACCGGGATAAATCAATTGCTGATGGGGGAATTATCCCCTGGGCCAGCTCATCCAGCCGCTATTATCCAGCCCTGCTGGAGGCAATGGCTGAGGAGTACGATTTCAGCCTGGAAACAAAGATTAAGGATTTAGATGATCAGATGATTGATAAACTGGTTTATGGTGATGACAAAAAGATAACCTTTCCTTATACAAACCGCTACGGCAGAACCAGGGACCACACAACCCGCTTTAAGGGAATTACCGGTTATCTCAAGGAAAGAATGAATAAGTCAGACAGTGCTTCAACCCACAGAAAGATGGAAAGATATATGAACGAAATTCCCTGTCATGTCTGTGAAGGTCAGCGTCTAAAACCAGAGGTGCTGGCAGTGACTGTTGGCGGAATTTCGATCGCCAAATTCAGCTCATTTACCATCAAGGAGGCCCACGATTTTCTGCAGGGGGTTGAACTGGATGACAGAAGAGCAAAAATTGGTAAGGAAATTTTAAAGGAGATTAGAGAAAGGCTCCGCTTTCTGCTCGATGTTGGTCTCGATTATTTGAGCCTGGACCGCTCTGCCGGAACTCTTTCTGGAGGAGAAGCTCAGCGAATCAGACTGGCAACCCAGATTGGCTCCGGTCTGATGGGAGTTTTATATATTCTTGATGAGCCGAGTATCGGCCTCCATCAGCGCGATAATAATCGCCTGATCAGTACTTTAGAGCACATCAGAGATCTGGGGAATACCGTGATAGTTGTTGAGCATGATGAAGATACAATTCGCTCGGCAGACTATATTATCGATATGGGCCCTGGAGCCGGCAAACATGGTGGTGAGATTGTTGCCGAAGGCAGTCTGGAAGATGTAATTGCTGAGGAGCGCTCACTTACCGGTCAGTATCTTTCCGGGAAAAAGAAAATTCATGTACCTGAAGATAGATACAAGGCAGGAGAAAGCTGGCTCAGCATCAAAGGAGCCAGACAGCACAATCTAAAAAGTATAGATGTGGACTTTCCTCTGGGCACCTTTACCTGTGTGACCGGAGTTTCCGGTTCAGGAAAGAGCACACTGATTAATAACACCCTCAAAAGAAAAATGATGCGAGAACTTCATGATTCAACTCTGCATCCAGGTGAGCACGATGAGGTTATTGGAATGGATCAGATTGATAAAGTAATAAATATTGATCAGTCTCCAATCGGTAGAACGCCCCGCTCCAATGCGGTAACCTACACTAAGGTCTTTAATTATATCCGTGATGTTTTTGCCAGCACTTCGGAAGCAAAACAGCGCGGCTACGAAATCGGCCGCTTCAGTTTTAATGTTAAAGGTGGCCGCTGTGAAGCCTGTAAGGGTCAGGGAATCGAAGAGATCGAAATGCACTTTCTGCCTGATGTTTATGTGCCCTGTGATGTCTGTAATGGTAAGCGCTACAACCGTGAAACTTTAGAGATTAAATATAAGGGTAAGACAATAGCAGATGTGCTTGATATGACAGTCGAAGAGGCAGTTGAGTTTTTTGAAAATATTGAGCCAATTCGCCGCCGTCTGCAGACCCTCTATGATGTTGGACTTGGCTATATTCGCCTCGGTCAGCCGGCAACTACTTTTTCTGGTGGTGAAGCTCAGCGGATTAAAATTGCCAAAGAGCTGGGTAAGAGAAGTACGGGTGAAACTCTCTATTTGCTGGATGAGCCAACAACAGGCCTCCACTTTGCTGATATTAAAAAGCTGCTTGAAGTACTGCACCGCCTTCGCGAAGACGGCAACACAGTAATTGTAATCGAGCATAATCTGGATGTAATTAAATCAGCCGATTATTTAATCGATCTCGGTCCTGAAGGAGGAGAAAAAGGTGGAGAAGTAGTTGCCACCGGTACTCCCGAAGAGGTAGCTCAAAACGAAAATTCCTATACCGGTAAATTTTTAAAAGAAGTGCTGTAGGTATTCATTGGTACCAGGTCCAAAACGACTGTTTTGAACCTGGTACAGGATAAATATTTCACAAACACTATTCCATTTAATGGGTTAATGTGATATAATATTATACAACAAACCCATTAAATGGAAGGTGATAAAATGGCAAGAGAAAAACGACCATGGTACCCGGGAGCAGTCTATCATATTGTCAGCAGAGGTAATCGCCAGGGACATCTGTTTAGAGATCAATTGGATTTTGATTTTTATTTGGATATTTTGAGAAAAGCTAAAGCTAAATATGGATTTGAGTTGCTTTCATATTGTCTAATGACTAATCACATTCACCTTCAGCTTAAAACTGGAGAGGTTAAGATTGGAAAATTAATGCATTACATCAATCTTCTTTATGCAAGGTATTTCAATTATAAGCATGATCTGATTGGTCATGTTTTTCAGGGGAGATATTTTTCAAAATTAATAAAAGATGACTTTTATAATTTAGGAGTCAATCGATATATTCACTTGAATCCAGTAGAAGCTTCAATCGTTAGTAAGGCCGAAGATTATAGGAGAAGCAGCTATCAGATTTATTTAGGATTGAAAGAGAGTGATTTAATTAATGATAGTTTGATTCTTGCTTCTTTTTCAAATGATAGAGCGCTTTACAAAAGATTTATCGAATCAAAGGAAATTAATAAAGAATTAGATCAGGAAATTAAAAATGAATGCGAATTGTGAAATAAATAATTATAACCAGGTACAAATGTGCACTTTTGTACCTGGTTCAAATAAATGATATAATCAATTTATTACCCGGTACCAAACCGGTACCGAAAGGGAGGTGCAGCGCTTGAAGAAGAAAAGGATTAGAGAATTGATGCAGAGCAAAACTGCTGCTGTGATAGTGGCAGTCTTATTAACTATAATCGCCTTCAATGTGAAAATGGAATTGATTGAGCCCCTGCTTATTTTATTTGTAATCTACAGCAGCCTTAATTTTGCTAAAAAGGGAGCGATTTTTTCAGCAGTATTTGTAGTTTCTGTGCTTGCTGTTCAGGACCTCTATAATCTGCAGATTAACCTTTCCGAATATTTTGTGGAAGTGCTGGTGATTATTATTGCTGCAGCATATATTGTAAAAAGCACCTCCAGAAACAGAGAGCTAAATTTTAACCTGAAGGAGCGGGTTAAGGAACTTGCCGGCCTGTACAGGATTTCAGAGGCCGCAGAAAAATATATCAGACTGACAATTTTAGAGAAAGTGACTGGATGCAGCAGCAGGAGATAGTGATTAATGATCAGCCGGTTGGTAAGATCGAAGTTGCCTATCTATCTGAACATCCAGAAGAGTACAGTGGCACGGTATTTTTAAAGGAAGAATTTGAACTTTTAAACTCAATCAACAGTAAAATTAATAGTGTTTTAAGAAATTTAGAACAGGAAAAAGAGATCAACGAACAGCGCCAGTTTTTATCAATTACACTGAATTCTATCGGTGATGGCCTGCTGGTAACTGACAGAGAAGGCAGAGTTAGAAGGTTAAATGCAGTTGCTGAAAATTTAACCGGCTGGACGACCGCTGAAGCAGAAGGCAGAGAAATAACTGAAATTTTTAATATTTTTAATTCCCAAACCGGAAAAGAAGTAAAGAATCCAGTAGAAAAGGTTTTAAAAAACGGCAAAATTGTCGGCCTGGCCAATCACACAAAATTGATCGCCAGAGATGGAAAAGAATACCACATAGCAGATAGTGCAGCCCCTATCAAAAGGGGAGACGGCACAATTGATGGCACCGTAATGGTTTTTAGAGATGTCAGCAAAAGTTATCAGATGCGCGAAAAAATTAAGCAGCGGGAAAAAATGTTTTCCAGCGCTTTAAATGAAGCCCCGATTTCAATTATGGTTCACGCGGAAGATGGTGAAGTGGTAATTGTCAATAATACCTGGATTGAAATCACAGGTTATCAAAGGGAAGAAATAAATACAATTTCAAAATGGGTCGATAAAGCATATCCCAATAAGCAGGAGAAAATTAAAAAGGAAATTAATAAATCCTTTGTAGTTGATAAAAGTACTGGCGGTGAATTTGAAGTCTGGACCAGCGAGGGAGAAAAGCGAATCTGGGATTTCAAAACTGCTCCTCTAAGCCAGGATGAAAAAGGCCGCAAGCTGGTAATCAGCACCGCTGTCGATATCACCCGCCGTAAAAAAGCAGAAAAAGAGCTGCAGAAGTTAAATGAAATTTACCGCACATTAAGTATGGTAAATCAGCTGATTGTCCGGGAAAGATCTCTAAATGATCTGTTAGAAGAAGCAGCTCAGATCACTTCTGATTATGGTAGATATAAAAATATCTGGATTGGAAAAATTGGGCCGGCTCGGGATGAATTACAGATTTTAACTTCTACAGAGAACAACTGTCCCTTTATTGAGGTTGATGAGGATTACAGTCTAAAACTGGAAGATTTAGCTTTTAATTTTAAAGATAAATTGTTAATAAGTGAGCAGAACAAATTGATTCAGAATAGCTGTCAGGAAATCTCTGGTCTTGACCTGTCAATTTCCGAACACTGCGGCTCCAGAGCTTTTTTCCTGCTGGAAGTTAGGGAAGAGCCCTGGGGAGTATTTTCTTTCTGCTCAGCCGAGGCAGATCACTTTGATGAAACAGAGGTTAAACTGCTCGATGAGCTGACCGGCGATATTTCACTGGGGATAGAAAAGATTATCAATGAAAAAATGAGGCTGGAGTCAGAAAAGCGCCTCAAAGAAAGTGAAGAAAACTACCGCAGATTATTTGAAAATTCTCCGGTAGGAATTTTTAAAACTACTTCTACCGGCCAGGTTAAAATGATCAATCCCCATATGGCTCAGCTTTTAGGTTTTGATTCAATTTCAGAAACCATAACTTATTATAATGATCTTAAAAACACTCTTTATGTTAATTCTGAACGCCGGGACCAGTTTTTAAATCAGCTAAAATCCGAGGGGATAGTCAGCAATTTTGTCTACCAGGCTTATGACAGATATCAAAATATTTTGTGGCTGGAGATGAATGCTCGGGTCAGTGAAAAAAATGATGACGGCAGTTTTGAGATCGATGGTTTCTGCCGCGACATAACAGAGCGCCGTCAGAGCGAAGAGAAGATTCGCTATCTCGGTTTTCACGACAAACTTACCGGTTTATATAACCGTGCTTTTTTAGAAGAAGAAATAAAAAGAGTGGACACCGCCCGCCAGCTGCCGATCAGCATAATCATGGGGGATTTAAATAATTTAAAACTGATTAACGATACTTACGGCCACCAGAGTGGAGATCAGCTGATCAAAGAAGCAGCAGAAATTTTTAAAGAATCCTGTCGGGATGAGGATATCATTGCCCGCTGGGGTGGAGATGAGTTTGTGGTCCTTTTACCACAGACAGCTGCAGTTGAGAGTGAAAAAATAATTAAACGAATCAACAGTTCCCTGGAGAAGGAAGAGGGAGAACTGCAGGTTTCAATTTCACTGGGGACAGCGGTTAAAAATGATCCCGAAGATGAGCTGATGGTTGTTTTAAGCCGGGCAGAAGACAGAATGTATAAAAATAAAATTGCCAGCCGCAAAAGTGCCCGCAGCAGTGTGCTTTCAGCCTTTCTGACATCGCTAAAGGAGAAAAGCTCGGAAACTGAAGAGCATGTGCACCGGATGAGCAGCCTGGCCGAAAATTTTGCTAAAGTGCTCGGCCTCTCTAATTTAGAACAGGACCGACTCTACCTCTTAACTCAGATGCATGATATTGGTAAGATAGCAGTTCCAGAAGAAGTTTTAAATAAAACTGATAAATTAAATGCTGAAGAGTGGGAAATAATTAAAAAACATACCGAAACAGGTTTTAGAATAACTTCGAATATTGAAGATTTTGCTCATATCTCCTCAGAGATATTACACCACCATGAGCGCTGGGACGGTACAGGTTATCCCGAAGGGCTCAGCGGCAGAGATATCCCGCTGCTCTCCAGGGTGCTGACAATAGTTGATTCCTATGATGTAATGAACAGTGGTCGTCCTTATAAAGGAGCGATGACTGAAGCAGAGGCCTTAACTGAACTTCAAAGCTGTGCCGGCAGTCAGTTTGACCCGGAACTGGTGGAAAAATTTATTGAAAGTTTAGGTTGAACCCGGTCCAAAACGAACATTTCGGACCGGGTTCAGAAGAAATAATTCACAAATCAGATGTAAATTATTTTAGC
>Ga0163227_100181_pt1 | contig 19785 bp, 23 predicted proteins | sample MSEWel2016_09_14_2_FD_113148 | JGI IMG/M metagenome (GOLD analysis project Ga0163227, IMG submission 113148) | Subsurface microbial communities from deep shales in West Virginia, USA - MSEEL Well Study Marcellus 5H_2016_09_14 ...
AAAATCTTATCTCTGGTAATTTTTCTATAATTCTATCTTTTGTTGGACGAGCCATAGTTTTCACTCCTGTTACAATTTATTAAAGTATAGTGAAACACTTTATTACTATTTATTATAACAGATTGCTTACTAAAGCACAAAAACTATTGAAAAATTAAACAATTAAAAACTGCCTTCACAATATTATGAAAGACAGCTTTAAATTATTGTTGATAAATTTTATTTTAGCTAATATTAATACAAATTTTCTAAAATTAGTTTTTCTGCTTCATCTGCAGATTTTCTAGCAGCTTCCATTGTTGTCAATTCGTCTGTTTTCACTCCAAGTAATCTTGCTATATTAGCAAACTTATTAGGATTATAAATTATATTAAATCTCATATTTTATACCTTTGTTAGCAATCATTTAAAATGGTAAGACTGCATCTTTTGAAACATATGATTCTATGCAATGACTCAATGCATCTATCCCACCAATAGCTGTTAAATGAGCAGGTAGAGTTTTAGTTAACTCAGGATCAACCACTATTAATTCCGGGGCTAATTCTTCCGAAGTAGAAGCAAACTTTCTTTTGTTATCACTATCTGTAATTACTATTTTTTTGTAACTTTACTTCCTGATCCAGATGTTGTAAGAACTGTTATTAAAAGGGTCTTTCATTTATATTTAATCCTTTTATTTTTTCGTTTGTATAAGCTTCTTTAATTACCTTAGCATTATCAATAGGACTACCTCCACCCACAGCAATTAGAATGTCTTTTTTTAAAAGTGCAAATTTCAAACCTTCTTTAACAGCATTTAAAGTCTGATCAGGCTTACTTTATCGAATATATAATAATCAATTTTATCATCTAAATAATAAATTATTTTATCAAGAATTTTCGCTTATTTTATTCCTTTATCTGCGACTAACATAGTCTATTTCCTTTTTTAAAATCTGAGATAATTCGCTTATTTTATTCCTTCCAAGCTTTATTTTTGTTGTAATTTGAAATGCAAAATCATAACCATCCAGACAACTCCTCCTTATAATAATGTTTTAAATACATCTTTATCTGGAGAAGAAATCATTATCTTGTTATATAACATGCCATTATTATCATTAGCAGCTTCTCCTGACTCTAAAGCCTGTTCAACAGCATCAACATCTCCACTAAAAGTAACATAAGCCTTACCTCCAAGTCCTGTAGCTAATCTAACTTGCATTAATTCAACATCTGCTGATTTTACAGCTGCATCGGCGCCAACAATAGCACTAGCAACACTAAAATATTCTAACACTCCTACAGCATTCACATCTCCAATTTCAGTTGTACCATTCATTGCACTAAGAAGTTGATGATGAATTCTTGGTATAACCATATGGTCAACTAAAAAAGGCCCTCCACTGTCAACTCCACTATTTACTGAAGAATTAACTGCACTTACACTACCAGATATTAAAACTGTATATTTACCCGGGCAGGTTGGTTGAGCCATGACAATTTCTATATCTGCTGCTTTTTTCATAATGTCTGTAACTTTAATGCCTTGACTAATTGAGTTAAATTCAAGTAGTCCAATTGCTATAATCATGATACCACCTCATCATTAGCATTAATAAATACGTATTCTTCGGTTATTTTATCAATTCTACCATTTATACTGGCATGAATATTTGCACTTAAACTTCCTTCTTTAGCAATAGCAAGGATCTCACCTTTGCTTATTTTTTTACCTTTTTGAGAGTCAAAAACTGCTGGAGCCCCTATATGTTGTTTTAAAGGTATCATAACTTTTTTTGTATCTACAATAATAGTCTCATGTAATAATTGATGATCATATTTATCTAAGTCAAGGCGAGCTGTTTGCCGTTTAGTTGGAATTTTTCGGTATTCTCGCAGCGGATGTGCGCTTAATTCATCCTGTCTACTTTCAAATTTTTCATCAATTTTATCTTTGAAGTAAACATTGACTAGTCTTGGAGATAAACCCATAGGACATGCATATAATTCACAAATCCCACATTCACAACAAATTTGTGCTTCCTTTAAAACATCTGCATTATCTTCATCATAAGCTAGAGCTCTCATTATACGATGTGGTTCAAGTTCATGCCCAATTAAATAACGCGGACAATATTCTGTACATAAAGTACACTGAATACATGCTGCTTTAGCCTTATTTTTGATATGCTCAATGCTTTGTTGATTTCTTTCTATAACAAAATTATTTTCAGGGACTACAATAACTGCACCATCTGTTTTAGTAATTACCGATTGGTTTATTTCTTCACCAAGTAAGTTATCCCCCATCATAGGACCTCCAAGTATAACAGCATAGTCCTTTATAGCAGCACCTCCTGCTGCTTCGATACACTCATTAATTGGAGTTCCAATAGGTACCTTAATAATTCTAGGATTTTTTACTTCTCCAAGTACAGAAACATATTTATCTGTCACAGGTTGCTCATTATAAATTGCTCGATAACTATTATATAATGTACCTACATTTGTAACTACAGTACCTACTTCTAAAGGGATTCCTCCTTCTGGAACAATTCTACCTGTTATCTCATAAACTAGAATTTGTTCATCACCTGCAGGGTAATAACTATCCATTAAAAAAAGTTCTATATTATCATGATTCTTATTATCGATAATTTTTTCTAGACATGCAATTTCCTGAGTATATTTTTTCTTAGTAGCAAAATAAATCTTTTTAGCACCAATATTTTCAGCCACTATACTTATAGATTTAAGTATTTCTTCAGGATACTCTCTCATCAAAAATTTATCTGTTTGTAATAGGGGTTCACATTCTGCCCCATTTATAATCAGATATTCTGCTTCACAATCATATTTGACATGAGTTGGAAAGCCAGCACCGCCAGCTCCCACAACTCCTGCTTCATATATTTTTTCAATTATATTCATAAAAACTACTCCTTTTTATGAAAAATTAATTTACATTTTCTACTATTTCATCTTCTGTATCGATTTCTACTTTTACATTGTCAGCAATATACATAGCCAGAACAACTGCAGTAATACCAGCTACTAGTTTACCAACGATCATTGGGAAGATCATGTCTCTATTTACACCAGCAGTAAATCCAAGATGATCACCAAAAACAAAAGCAGCACTTACTGCAAATGCAATATTTAAAACTTTTCCTTTATCCTCCATAGTATTTAGAATTTTAAACATTGGAATATTATTAGCCATAGTAGCAATCATTCCAGCTGCTCCGTTTTCTTCCATACCTATAGCTTTACCAGCCTTAAGTAATGGTTTTCTAAATACTTTTGTAATAAAATGTACCATTGGGAAAGCACCAGCTAACATTATAGCGATACTACCAACAATTTCAATTCCATCCCAAACAGGAGCCATACCAGGAATTATAACTATACCGGTTAATGTTTCTGTAATAATAGCAGCTGTACCAATTGTAATAACAATTACTACACCTCTACCAAATATGTTAAAGCCTCTAATCATTTTTTCTGGAATCCTCCATAATCCAAAGGCGATCAGACCAGAAACTATAATAATTGGAACTAAATTACTAAAAATCATACCCATATCAAAACCAGCTACAAAGCCCCCCGCAAGGCAGCCAAGTGGAATTGTAATTATACCAGCCAAAACACCTTTTGCCAAAAATTGATGATCTTCTTTATCAATGATTCCTAAAGCCACTGGGATTGTAAATACAATTGTTGGGCCAAGCATTGCTCCTAAAATCAAACCAGCAAACAGTCCTGCTTCCTGTGTTTGAGCTAACTCCATAGCAAGTGGATATCCCCCCATGTCATTAGCTAAGAGACTTGTAGCAAACATTGCAGGGTCAGCACCTAAAAATGAATAAACAGGGACAACTACAGGCCGTAAAATCTTGGCCAATACTGGTGCTAAAGATACAACACCAACCATGGCAACTGCAAGGGGACCCATAGCTTCTATACCTTCATCAAATTTTTCGCCTAATCCATATTTATTACCTATGATTTTATCAATTGCTCCTAATATCATAAAAAGCACCATAATATGAACAATAATTTCATTAATATTCATTAATTATCCACTCCTTGTATTTGGAATTTAATTATTCTGCATTTTCTTTACTTTTTGGTAGTATTGATTCCAATTCAGCATGTGGTCTTGGAATAACATGTACAGAAACAACTTCTCCAACTTTTGCTGCAGCAGCAGCGCCAGCATCAGTAGCAGCTTTAACAGCACCTACATCTCCTCTAACCATCACAGTTACATATCCACCACCAATTAATTCTTTACCAATTAAAGTAACGTTAGCTGCTTTTACCATCGCATCTGCCGCCTCAACTGAAGCTACTAATCCTTTTGTTTCAATTTTACCAAGTGCCTCTTTTCCAGCCATAATAAATTCCTCCTTAGATTATTTTTTTAATGACTTCATTTATGATTTTATAAATTTTTTGTTCACTTAATTCCTGTGATTTTATTTCTTCTTCTAATATTTCTTTAATTAACTTTTTTAAATCTTCTTTTTCTATATATCTACATTTATACTTTTTTTGAATAATAAAATCTTTAGCTCCAGGTGTTATTAGATCGTCTTCAAAAATATAAATCACTGAAGACTCTGGTAAAGATTTTTTATTCAAAATATTTTTAGTAATTAAATTCTTGGCCACTTTTATCCCCCCACTTAATTCGAATTCACTTAAAGGGTTTCCTAAACTATTATTCCTCCATAACTTCTTTTCCTACTTCAACTTTATCTATTATTCCTACAATAGAAGCATCAATAGGTAAATTCTCTTTTTCTACACTTCTTCGAGCTGAACTACCTTGAACAATTAAAACTGTTTCTCCAACGCCAGCACCAATTTGATCAACTGCTACAAAAGTAGAGTTCTTGTGTTTTTGACCAACATAATTAAGTGGCTGAACAACCATAAACTTAAAACCGCTTAATTGCTCATCTTTTCTTGTGGCCCAAACATTACCGATAACTTTAGCAATAATCATATTTTTACCTTCCCTCTATATATTCTAAATCTATATTTTTTTCTTTGATAAAGTCTTTAGCTAAAGCAGTTATGATACTGTTGGTAGATACTTCAATTTTTTCATAATTTTTTTCGTGTAGATTTTTTATGATGGAATAATCAATTAACTTTTTGTCTAGCCTAAAGTATTCATTAAGATTTTTGTTTTCTACTGTCTTTTCAATTTTAGATGTACTGAAATTATCTTTTTTTAATTTAGCTTCCAACTGCTTTAATGATAAAAATTCAATACCAAAGCTCTTCAACTTATCTTCAGCTTTAATTAACTCATTATACAGTGTTTTAGGACTCGTTTTTTGATATTGATAATATTTAACACCACTAGTAAGAACATAAATATTTTTTCCTTTTAATAGAGAAGTTAATATAAACTCTGCTTTTGGATTTAATTTAATTAATTCAGAAAGTTCAATTAAAAGCTTCATATCTAATTTTGTAATAATTATTTCATTAATTTCTGCAAGTGGTTTTTCAGTATTAATTTCCCCAAAAGAGCAGATATCAAATCTTTTTCTTAATTCTTCACTTAAATCAATTTTTACATTTTCAGTTAATAATAATTTTTCTTTTTCTATAATTTTTTCATTATCAATATTTTTCTCGTTATTTAATCGTTTTAAAACTTCTTTAGTAATAGATTCAATCAAATCTCCTTTATCCAAAGATTTTCACCCCCTCAGACCTTTTAATTGCAGTTCAATGCTATACCTACAGGAGTTACCAGAAATGGATTATGTGGTTTGTAAGTTTTAATACCAGTTTCTGTTTCTATTGCTTTTTCAATTCCTTCTAAACAACTAGTTCCTCCCACCAGGTAAATTTCTTTAACATTAAAATTATCAATTTTTTCTTGAACAATACTGCCAATCTTATTTAGAACGGGTAATACTATTGAATAAACTTCAGCCTGTTTATTAGGATTAACTTTAATTTTTTCCGCTTCTTCAAATTCAATTTTATAGTTACCTGCAATAGTCAAAGTCAAGTGTGTTCCACCAGTCGCTTCATCAGCAGTCTTTACAAGATTTGCGTTTTCAAAAATTGAAATCCCCGTTGTTCCACCACCAATATCTACAACTGCACCATCTTCAACATTTAAAACTGAGTTAGCAGCAGTAGGTTCATCGAGAACATTAACAACTTCCATTCCAGCTGCTTCAACAACATGTTTATGAGTTTTACTATCTGCTTTAGAAGTTTCAGAAGGAACTGCTATTGCAGTCTTTAGTAAATCAACTTCTAATCTTTTTTCCAGCTTTTCTTTTAATTCTTTTACTATTTTTATTGAGCCCATATAATCAACAACCAATCCGTCCCTAACCACTTGAGCTGCTTTAAGCTCACAAGCTAATGGATTATTCTCAGAATCTAAAACAACCACAACAATAAATGCTGTTCCTAAATCAACTCCAACCTTTAATTTATCAGGCTGCAATGTATTTTTATCTATATTTACATTGTTAAAACGACTCATCTCTACTTCTTTAATTAGATTCTCCGCTTTTTTTAAATCAATCATCTTCAATTCTTCCTGTCTTAATTATTCTACCCATATCACCTTTTTTTAATAAACATGCATTAGCTTGATCATAATCTAAATGCATATTTAACTTATAATCTTGATTCACTCTAACCAATACGTTTTTAAAAATTAGTGGACGTTCAGTTAAAGCTTCAACATTCACAATTTCTTTATCCTTCAAATTTAAGCTTTCAGCATCAGCTGGAGTCATATGAATATGACATTTTGCAATGATTACACCTTCATTTATTTTAATCATATTTTTTGCAGAAGCAATAAAAAGAGGAGCACTGTCTTCAATATCCCCTGACAATCTTAATGGAGCATCAACCCCTAAACTAACAGCATCCGTCATTGATAACTCAACTTGAGTCGAGTCCCTTGTTGGTCCTAAGATCGCAACATTTTCCGTCACATTTTTAGGACCAATTAATCTCACTCTCTCTTCTGCTAAAAACTGACCAGGTTGAGAGAGTTCTCTTTTTTCTGTTAAATTATAGCCACTACCAAAAAGTTTTTCTAAATCTGAACTACTTAGATGAACATGTCTGCCAGAGGCTTCAATGGGAATTAATTTTTCGTTGTCTTCTGATTTCATTTTAATAACTAATTTCTTTATTTCAGATCTGAGTTCATTGTTATCCATTAAATCACCTCTCTCCATATTGTCCTGATTGATATTTACACATCATAACATAATATACACTGCTCATTCGATTTAATGCCTTTATTATATCTGTTCTTTCTACATCACGTTCCCAATGAAATGCTTTAACAGCGGCTATTTCAACTTCTCTAACTGAGCTCCTCAGACTATTTAGTTGGACTAAAATTTTACCCATCCCAGTGTTTGGAACAATATGTTTAATACCATAATATTCTTGAGGTTTATGTGAACGTTCTCTAATTTCAGCAGCCGTCAAACCTAATATTTTTTTTAATTCAAACTCATTTCCTCTAACTTCAGAAGATAATACATTTCTTAGAATATTTAAAGTTTCGTTTAAATCATCATATAAATCATTCAAGTTTTCTTTCTCAACTATAATCATTACTTCCAAAATTTTAGACTGCATACTATCTATTTTTCCTCTAAACTCAATAATTGGATGGTCTTTATAAACCAACTCTTTTCCAAAAAGCTGTGTCATTGATTCTGGCTTTTCCTTAAAATATGCACCTGTATAATAAGAACTATACATAAAATTATTATCCAACTTATTTACTTTTGCTCTTCCTTTACTAATTTCATCTTGATTATCTTCGTTTTGTTTTTGATTTTCTGATTGCAATTCTGACTCATTAGATGTATTTTCGTCGTTTATTACTTCTATTTTCTTATCTCTAATATATTGTCTAGCAGAAGGCGTCATTAAAGAATCACTATTAATTTTAATACTCTCCAATTTTCCCTTTTTATATAATTCTCTTAATTTGCTTTCAGTTATTAGCTCCACATTGATCATTCCTTTTTTTATCCAGACCAGTCCAATTCTGAACTGGTCTGGATAAGTATTCTATATTATTTTTGTGGTAAAATAATTTCTACTTCATTATGTGGTCTTGGAATTACATGAACTGATATGAGTTCTCCAACTCTTTCTGCTGCTGCTGCACCTGCGTCTGTTGCAGCTTTAACCGCACCAACATCGCCTCTAACCATTACAGTTACTAAACCTCCACCTACATGTTCTTTTCCGATAAGAGTTACATTTGCAGCCTTAACCATAGCATCTGCAGCCTCAATCGATCCAACTAATCCTTTAGTTTCTATTAGTCCTAATGCATTAGAATTTGCCATTATATATTCCTCCTAAGTTTTATTTTTGATTTAATTTTTGAATTATTTTATCTACAATTAATTCTATCTCAGCATTTGCTAGCTCATTTTTTTCTTCATCTTTTTTTATTTTTCCACTATGAGTATCAACATCTTTCACACCATAAGCGACACGTTTACGATCAATAAGGTTAAGAGGACTGACATTGTCCGAAGTAGCATTACCTCCTTTAGCCCCACAGCCTAAAGTCATTGATGGTGCTAGATTAGTAGTTGCACCAGTTGCACCTAATGCTGTCGGTGTATTTACTAATATTCTAGAGGTAGGTTTTTGAAGAGAAAACTTTTTAATAACTTCCTCATTATTACTATGAATACCTAATGAATGACCCAAACCACCATAATTCAATATTTCAATACAACGATCACAACCTTCTTGCCAATTGTCTACTGTATAGAAACCTAATAATGGTGAAAGTTTTTCTCTAGAAAATGGATATTCACTACCCACACCAGTTGTTTCACCAATAAGAACTCTGCAATCATTATCAACTTCAACATTAGCCATTTGGGCTATTTTTTTGGCAGATTGACCGGCAATTTTATTATTTAAACTTCCATCTTCTTTTTGTATTACTTTTTCAACTTTTTTAATTTCTTCCTCATTCAAAAAATAAGCATTCTCTTTTTTGAATAACTTGATTACTTCATCTTTAATAGATGATTCAACTACTACCGACTGTTCAGAAGCACAAATTGTCCCATTATCAAAAGTTTTACTCTGCATAATTCTTTGTACAGCTTTTTCTAAATCAGCACTTTTATCAATATATACTGGTACATTACCTGGTCCTACTCCTAAAGCTGGAGTTCCTGAACTGTAAGCAGCAGAAACCATTGCAGATCCTCCTGTAGCTAAAATTAGAGACACATCTTCATGTTTCATTAACTCCTCTGTTCCATCTAAGCTAACCACATCCAAACAATTTATAAGTCCTTCCGGAGCTCCAAGCTCTTCAAGTTTTTTATTTAAAATTTCAACTGTTTTTGTTATACATTCAACAGCAGAAGGATGAGGACTAAAAATAATCGCATTTGCTGACTTAATTGTAATTAATGCTTTATATATTACTGTAGATGTTGGATTTGTTGAAGGAACCAGTCCTGTAATAATACCCATTGGACTTGCTATTTCAGTAATCTTTTTCTCTTTATCTTCATTAATTACACCGACAGTTTTCATATCTTTAATATAATCCCATAAATCAACACTTGCTAATAAATTTTTAGCAATTTTATCCTCTGCTACACCCATGCCTGTGTCCTTTACGGCCAACTCAGCTAAAGATCTAGCTTCTTTTTTTGCAGCCTGAGAAAGTTCATAAACAAGCTCGTCAATTTCATTTTGACTATATTTAGCAAGCAATTTCTGGCCTTTTTTTGCTTTTTTAATTAAATTTCTTGCCATTTGTACTGATCTTAAATCTCTGTCTTCTAGCACTATTTATCACTTCCTTTTTGCCTTTGCTTTAAGTATTGCATTTACTAGTTCTTCTTTACGAGCATATTTGATATCATTATTGCTTAATTCAATATTGTCAATATCTCTTGCCATTGAACGCAATTCAACTACCTTCATGTCCCATAATGTATCCTCTAGATTGTTATTATTGCCTTCATTTTCATTCACTTCTTTTGAACTTCTTTTGTTTTCTTGGTCTTGATCCGCTGTTTTCTCTGATGCAATTTCATTATCATTAGGTTTGTCATTTATTTTTTTTTCTTTTACAGAACTATCCTTGGTTTTAGTAATGTCTGATCTTTTATTTCTTGGCTTATCCAATATATCCTCAACATCTTGAGCAGGTCGCGGAATAACATGTGTTGAAATTAATTTCCCTACTCTAGGAACAGCAGCTTCTGCTGCATCAATTGCTGCCTTAACTGCTCCTACATCTCCTCGGATCTCAACCGTAACTAAACCACCTCTTACTTTTTTACAAGCTATAAGGCTTACATTTGCAGCTTTCAAACAAACATCAGCTGCTTCTATTGCACCAGTATATCCATATGTTTCTATGAGACCAAGTGCAGTTTTACTCATTTTAACCTCTCCTCAAAATTAATAATTAGTTGGATTATCTGCTACAGATTGAACTGCTGCTCCAAAAGCATCACAGGCTGCTTTACAAGCGGATTGGCTACCTGTTAATAATCCTCCACCAAAGTTTGTTTCTGATGGTGGTCCAAAAAATGTAACCATTTCTACATTAGCAGCTTTCAAAGCCGCATCCAAAGCAAAAATGGATTCTATTGGAGGTGCAATTAAATAAGCAATTGCTTGACCTTGAGGGATGTCAGCTTCTTTCGATAAATAGCTACCACTACGAGAAATACAGTGGTTATAGTAACAGATACTAGCATCTTCATTAGCACTATAAAAACAGGCATCATTTTCAATAAAATCAACAGCAGCATTTAGTCCACTTCTTACTTCAGCTGGATTTGGTCCAGCTAAAATTCCTATAAATTCACCTGCTAACTTTTGAGTAGCATTATCGGCACCACCATAAAATGATGTGGCGTAGACAACATCAACCATAGCTTTTTTAGTAGCTTCATCTAATGCAGTATATCCAACATCATCAATATCACAAGTAATCATACCTATACTACGTTGATCATCATTTAGTTTCAATTCTTTTTTTAAATCAGGACTTACATTAGGGATCAATTTCACGCTCAATACTTCACTATATAAGGGATCATTTTTCATATCTACTTTTCCTCCTTCAATTAAATATCTAAATCAAGTCCACTAGCTTTTTGATCTAACATTGCTTTAATTACATCTGCAATATGTGCCCCTGCTTCAACTGCAGGAGTACCATCTTGATGAATATTAGAAATAACAGTTCTTTTGGCCTCAGGCATCCCAATTTCTGCTTTATATGCCATATAACAACTCATGCTTTCTGCTGTTGCTAATCCGGGACGTTCACCAATTAAAACACAACTGACATCAGCTTCAAGACATTCCGAAATTGGATCCATAGATGCAACACGACCATACTTTACAAAAAATGGTGTGCCAATTTCAATATTATGACCTTCTAAGCCCTGTTTGATTGCTGGAAAAATATCTCTCAAATTTTCTTCAATTGCTGTTGAACTCAATCCATCAGCGACATACAGCTGTACTTTTGGTTTTGTTTTACACTTCTCTTTTAGTTCAGCTAGTGTTTCATCGCTAAATTGACGTCCTAAGTCTGGTCTAGTTAAAAATTCATCTTTATCTCTACACTTAGTTTGAACTTTAAAAAGATCCATTTCTTCGATAATTTCATCAGATACATCAGTAAATACTGCATCCATTGCGGCTGCATGATCAGCTCTGAATCTAAGTAGAGTTTGAGTTTTGTAGCGAGGTCCAGCACGCCAAACACCAAGTCTAGCAGATGTTTTTTCTTTTAGATTTAAAAATGCTTTTTCATTTTCAGCATTAGGGATGAGCATTTCTTTTCGTAAGTCTACTTCTGTAATATCGGGTATTTCTCCACTTCCTATCTCTGTATTAGAAATAGATTCTTTGACTTTGTCTTCAACTTCATCATTATTCTGTAAACTTTCTTCACCAAGTTCCTGTAAAACTTCTTTTACAATATCTTTTAACTCTTTTTCAGATACCATTTAATTCACCTCTCCATTTCTTAAAAATATAGAAGGATCTCCAGCATTTTTACTGAGCCTACCATCAGAGTTCATTATACCCATTTTTTGTAACCATTGATAAAATTCAGCTGCTGGCTTTTTATTAACCAATTCTCGCAAAGTAGCATCATCATGAAAACTAGTATCTTGATAACTCAGCATTATATCGTCTCCTGCTGGTACTCCCATATAATAATTTGAACCGGCCATTGCTAAAAGCATTGTTGCTGTTTCCTGATCATTCTGATCCATTTTAGTATGGTTTGTATAACAAGGAGCCATTCCCATCGGTAATCCACTAAGTTTACCCATAAAATGATCTTCTAAATTAGCTCTTAACATTTGTTTGCCATCGTAAAGAGTCTCGGGTCCAATAAATCCTGAAACGTTATTTACCATAAATGGATCAAACTTTTTAGCAAAACCATAAGTCCTTGCCTCTAAAGTCATCTCATCTACTCCATGATCTGTGTCTAATGACATTTCAGAGCCCTGTCCAGTTTCAAAATACATTAGATTTGGACCTGGAGCATTACCTTGAGTTAAAATCAGATCATATGCTTTATCTAAAAGTTTCTCACTCACTCCAAAAGCACTATTTGCAGATTCAGTTCCAGCAACGCTTTGAAAAAATACTGAAACGGATGCCCCAGCTTCAACTGCTTTCATTTGTGTTTTTATATGTGATAAAACACAACTTTGGGTAGGAATCTTCCATTTTTTTATAAACCCGTCAACCATATTCATTATATTTTTAGTATTTTCTACACTATCATTAACAGGATTAATACCGATTACAGCATCACCAGATCCGTAACTTAAACCTTCCATTATGGAAGCTCTTATACCATCTAAATCATCTGTTGGGTGATTAGGTTGCAGCCTAAAAGCTAATGTCCCAGGTAAACCAACACGAGTATTCGCTTTCGCTGAAATATTTATCTTATTAGTTCCATAGACTAAATCCATATTTGACATTATTTTTGCTACTGCAGCAACCATCTCAGATGTTAATCCTCTACTAATTCTCTGAATATCAGCATTAGAACTTTCATAACTCAAAATATATTCTCTTAAATCAGAAATATTCCAATTTTTAATTTCACTATAAATGCTTTCATTAATTTGAGCTTCAATTACTTTTGATACCTCATCTTCTTCTGGACTCAAAACTGGATGATTTCTCAAATCTACCAATGTCAATTTAGAAAGTACAACTTTAGCTGCAGCTCTTTCTTTCGCATTTTCTGCTGCAATTTTCAGTAACTCATCACCTGATTTTTCTTCGTTAGCTTTAGCTAGTAACACCTTAACTGATTTAAAGTCATAACTCTTACCGTAGAGTTTAGTTTTTAACTTCATAGAGTCACCTCCATCTTACTTTAAAAAGACTGATCCATCTCCTGTTTTATCTGTCAGCTTTCCGTCTTTTAAGAAGCCCATTTTTTCTAACCAACATTCAAATTCAAACATAGGTTTTAAACCAACTGCTTCTCTAAGAGCTAAAGCATCATGGTAGGCTGCAGACTGGTAATTTAGCATAATATCATCACCAACAGGAACACCAATAAAATAGTTGACTCCTGCATTAGATAATAACACTGCTAATTTTTCAACATCATTTTGATCTGCTTTCATATGGTTTGTATAACAAGTATCTACTCCCATTGATATTCCAGTTAATTTACCCATAAAATGATCTTCTAAACCAGCTCTAATCATTTGTTTTCCGTCATATAAATATTCAGGTCCAATAAAACCTACAACTGTATTAACAATAAATGGCTTAAATCGTTTAGCTAAACCATAGCATCTAGCTTCCATTGTTACTTGATCAGCACCAAAATGAGCATCTGAAGAAAGTTCTGCACCCTGTCCTGTTTCAAAATACATTACATTAGGACCAGTAGCTGTTCCTTCTTTTAAAGCTAGTTGTCTTGCTTCTTCTAAAAGATCTACTGTAACTCCAAAAGCTTCATTACCTTTTTCAGATCCTGCAATACTTTGAAAAAATAAATCAGTTGGTGCTCCTTCTTCTCTTACAGCTTTCATCTGAGTAGAAACATGTGCTAAAACAGCAATCTGAGTTGGTATGTTCCATTTGTTTTTAAATTCATCAAATCTTTTTAGAAGATTAGCAATATTGCTAACACTATCATTTACTGGATTTAAACCTAATACTGCATCTCCATTACCATAAGCAAAACCTTCCATGATTGCCGGCATAATTCCATCAATGTCATCTGTTGGATGGTTTGGTTGTAATCTAAAGCCTAAGGTTCCAGGCTCACCAATAGTTGTATTACAATGAGCTGTAACCACTATTTTTTTTGCTCCATAAACTAAATCTAAATCAGACATCAATTTTGTTACAGAAGCAACCATTTCACTTGTTAGTCCACGGCTTACTCTTCTAATATCACTTCCAGTTATTTTATCATCTAAAATCCATTCTCTTAATTCCGAAACTGTCCAGTTTTTAATTTCACCATAAATTTTTTCATTCAAATCATCTTGAATTACCCTTGTTACTTCATCTTCATCATAGGGTACCACAGGATTATTTCTCAAATCTGCTAAAGTCATATTTGCAAGAACAGTTTTTGCAGCAACTCTTTCTGTTACTGTCTCTGCACCAACACCTGCAAGCTGGTCCCCTGATTTTTCTTCGTTTGCTTTTCCCAGCACCTCCTTCACACTATCAAACTGATAAACGTCGCCGAATAGTTTGGTTTTCAATTTCATAATCTGAACCACTCCTCATCATATTTATTTGCCAAAAATCAAAGTTTTAATTATTACCGGTACTACTTTACCTTTTGCCAGTGGTTTCCCAATATCTATATAATCTCCATTACTAACTGCTATACCATCCAATGAGACAATACTTTTATTCCGATCTAAGAGTTTATTAATTGTTTGACCTAATACTTTTGCTGCATCATTTTCCAATATTATAATTAATGGAAAATCTTTTTCAATAATACTTGTCATTCCTTCAATAATTATTTCTGCCAAATGATTGATTTCTTTAAAAGTGAAATTCTTTTTACCATTCAGAGCTAAAGCAATAGTCTGAGATTCATCTTCCAAATCAAACCAATCTAGCTTTTTTTTAATAGTTTTGATTAAATCTTCAGCTTCTTGTTGTTCTTCTTTATTTGTAATTTTTACTATTGGTATATTTTTTAACGGAAAAACATCAGAAGTGTATGTGATTGTACTCCCACTTATATCAGTTGTATGACTTCCAGCTCCGACAACAGTCGCCCTAATAGTTTCACTTGCTTTCACAATATTATAATTTTTTAATATTGGTAATTGAGCGATTTTTCTTCCTAAAATTATACCTAAATCATCATACCGAAATTTATCTTTTTCTATGTCAGTTTCTATTATATAATCGGCAACACCTCCCGAAAATGAAATATAATCAATTTCAAAATTTTTCGATAAATCATGGTTTGTAATTAAATAATTATACAAATCATTTTTAACTTCTTTACTTATTGTTTTGGAAAGAATCGAAGCCATTTTTTCTACAATTTTTTCTAAATCAGTTAAAGTAGGCTTTATCCCCTCTTTAATTTTTATACCAATTTCTGAGGCTAGTCTCTTTATTTTTTCAGAAATGTAGGTTATTTTTTGATTTTGATCAAAAGTAATTAACCTGCCACCAATATCAAAACAAGCTGTATCAATTACTTCACCAGAATCAAAAACTGAAATGTTTGTTGTTCCACCTCCTATATCAAAATTAATAACAACAGCGTTTTGGTCTTTTGATAATTGATCAGCTCCTGCTCCTTTACCTGCGATAATAGACTCAAGATCAGGACCAGCAGTTGCTACAACAAAATCACCAGCAAGATCACTTAATTGTTCAGAAATAAGACTGGCATTTTCTTTTCGAGCAGTTTCACCTGTGATAATAACAGCTCCTGTATTAACATTAACTTTAGAAATTCCAGCTTTTTTGTATTCTTCTTCAATTATTTCTTTGATTTTTTCTCCATCAATTTCCGTTTGAGATATCAGTGGAGTAAAATAAATATCACTTTTATAAATCACCTCTTTGCCAATTATATTGATCTTAGGAACAGTGAAACCAGATGCCATATTTTCCAATTTGATTTCACTAAATATTACTTGAGTTGTTGAAGTCCCAATATCAATTCCAACACTTAAAATTTTGTCCAACTGCTCACCTCCAACTAAAATTCATATATAATAAACAGGCCAGACTAAGATAAGCAGCACTTATCTTAATCTGGCCTCATTGCCATTAATAAAACACACCATTGTGTTTATTATATTCAATTTTCTTGATTCTTAAAATCAAATACTATTTTAGTTCCTTCATCGCTAGATTCTAGCTCAAGATGACCATTTAATTTATCATCTACTATTGTTTTTACAATTTTAAATCCTAGTCTATTATCAGTAATGGAATCCACATTAAATCCAACTCCATTATCAACAATTGTAATATTAGAATAATTATAGCCTTTATAAATCTTTACATCTATCATGCCTGTTTTTTGATCTGTAAAGGCATGTTTTAATGCATTTTGTAAAAGCTCATTTACTACAAGAGCTATTGATGTTGCTTTTTCAGAGTTTATTATAAAATTATCCCCAGATAAATCTATATTTATATTTTTTTGATCACTAAGAAAATAAGATGATGTATTCTCAATTATTTTTTCCAAAATATCTTTTATATATACCTCAGAAATTTCATTTTGCGATAAAATATCATGAGTTACAGCTATACTCAAAATTCTATTTATACTTACTTTTAAGGCCTCTTTTCCTTCTTGATTATCAACTCTTCTAGCTTGAAGCCTTAATAAACTAGCAATCATTTGTAAATTGTTTTTTACACGATGATGTATTTCCTCCAAAGCTACTGATTTTAGAATTAGCTTTTTTTCTTTCTTTTTCACTTCCGTTATATCCTTTATTAACATTACTAAACCAGCAATCTTCTTATCTTTATACATCATTGAATAATTGACTTTCAAAATTAAGTTGCTCAAATCAACCTCAAAAGTTTCAGTAGAATTAGCTTCAATAGCCAATTCGCGAAACTGTTTTTTCCCAAAAGTTAAATTATTAAAATGCATACCTTTTATATCATCTTTATATCCAACTTCAAAATACAGCTTCTTTGCTACAGTGTTAACATATTTTGCATATCCTTGATTATTAAAAATTATTATAGCATCATTAATATGATTAGCAATCATATCATCTGGTTTATCAAGTGTTAAAAGATCAGAAAGTTGTTCAGTAGTTTCAGTTAAAATTTCCATTTGTCGATTTTTCTTTATATCTTCAGTTATATCTTGTTCCATAATTAGAACACCAATAACTGATCCACTTTGATTTTTTATTGGCTCAACATTTTGTTTAACTGTTTTATTTTCCTGAGTTACCGCTTTTAAATCTCGTGTTGAAATTCCAGTTTCCATAGTTCTAACTGCAGCCGGTTCATTACTTCGATAAGCTAGTTCACCGACAACTGATCCTTTATAATTTGAGACCGCAATAGAAGCTCTAGGATTTGCTTCCGCGACAACTAATATCGCATCAGGATCACCTATTGGACAATCAATAAAAACATCTGCTTTAACTAAATTTGCTATTCGTGGTAACTGTTTAGCTAATTGTTCTAACTGAATAATATCTTTTTCATTTAAACTAGTATACTGTCTGCAAAGTGTTCTTAACATTTTTATCGCCTCAACACTCATTATTATTAAGTATGATTATATCGGCTATTTCTTTCATAGAGCACCTTTTATCCATACTTAATTTTCTTATTTTACAATAGGCTTCTTCTTCCGAAATATTTTCAGAATCCATTAAAATCCCCTTGGCCTTGCTAATTAATTTCCTTTTTTCCAATTTATTTTCCAAATCTTTTATATTATTTTTTATATTTACCATTTCTTCACCCTGTGAAATGGCTAACTCAACTGCGGGTAAAAGACTTTCCCTGCCAATAGGTTTTACTAAATAACCCATAACTCCAACTTCTTTTGCTTGATTAATGAAATCTTTATTACTGTATGCTGTTAAAAACAATATAGATCCTGCTAGTTCTTCCTTTTTTATTACTTTTGCTGCTTTAATTCCATTCAACAAAGGCATTTTTATATCCAGTAAAATTAGTTCTGGACTATGTTTTCTGCAAGCTTCAATTGCATCAAAGCCATCGGAAACTTCAGCCACTACATTGTAGCCTTCTTCAGTTAAAATTTCTGAAATATCCATGATAGTAATAGGTTCATCATCGGCTATTACTACTTTTTTTTCCATAGTTTACTCCTTTCTTAACTAAATTATTTAGTTTTTAAATATTTTTTTAATTTTTTTAATCCTTTGCCGTTTAAAGAACTCACTTCAAAAATTTTAACAACCCCTGCTCGTTTTAAAATTTTATTAGACTTCTCTAAATTAGCGTCTTCTTTATCAATTTTTGTAATTATACCAAAAACTATTTGATTAAATGTAGTAGCAAAATTTGGAGGAAATACACTATCACTGTTTGCAGCATCCTGAATAAATCCAATCTTATGGCATTGGTCTACTGATGAAATAATAGCATTGTAATATCGTTTATTTTCAATGTACTCTCCTGGAGTATCTATAAAATGAGGATAATACTCCATTGTCTGAGTTTTATTATAAATTATTTCTTTACTATTTATTGCCTGAATTAGAGTAGTTTTTCCACTACCAGTCCTCCCAATTAACATGGTTTTTTTCATAAAGATTCCCCTATTATGTTCTTGTAATTTTACTTGGAGTAAAATTTAGTGTATTCTGCAAAATGTTCATAATCTCTTTAACAGATGATTCTACACTCGACACATCACCTGTTATAACTAGTGACCCACTAAAACGATCTATAAAACCAACTTCAACTCCAGCTGCTTTTGTGGCTACATCAGCTGCAATTATTGAAGCTTCACTAGGAGTAATAGTCAGAATACCAATGGCTTGATTAATTTGATCAACAAGACCTAACTTTTGGTAAATACTCTCTTGAGGATTTGCAATTATATGTGCTAAAGTAACCTGTTTTCCAGGAACAAACTCTTGAATAATTCGTTGCTTTTCAATCGCTTTTTTGCCCATAAAAAACCTCCATTCTAATTAACTTTTAGAATTTTATTTTAAAAACACTAAAAGCCTGTATAAAAAGGACATAAAAATCCCTTTTTTACAAGCTTCTCTGCTTTTATTACACTCCATTGTGTAATAATTTATTATAATTTTAATATAAAAATTTAACTTAAAAAAATTGTATCATAGTTATTTTTAAAAATCAAGAATTTTCGAAAATTTACTAAAGATTATGTATCTTATATGATTTTTTATTATCTACCTTAAATTACTTAAATAACTAGCGAGAACTCAATAAAAGCCTCAAAATAGTAACGAGGCTTTTATTGATGAGTTAAGATTTTATATAAAAAATCTAAATATATTTATTCTACTACTTAATTATAATTTCTTTTCAGCTACCATTCCTAAAATAGCTACAGCATCTTTTGGACCTGAAAATGGTGGAGCATAAGCAAGATCAACCTGGAAGAGTTCATTAGCTGTCATGCGGTTATAAATGGCAGCTGCTAAAACATCAATTCTTTTATCTGAGCCATCTCCGCCAATAACCTCTGCTCCGACAATTACTCCGTTTTTTCTGTCAAAAATACCT